>Ga0214921_10001412_pt1 | contig 41135 bp, 28 predicted proteins | sample LL1505_MetaG_FD_177992 | JGI IMG/M metagenome (GOLD analysis project Ga0214921, IMG submission 177992) | Freshwater microbial communities from Lake Lanier, Atlanta, Georgia, United States - LL-1505 | ecosystem: Environmental > Aquatic > Freshwater > Lake | place: USA: Georgia | collected...
ATCGCAAAATCCAAATGGCAGGCGCGCTGGCTTTGTACCCCGATCGGGCTTGGATGGTATTGGGTCTGGGGACATGCCTGACCGTGGATTGGCTTTTGCCTTCGGAAACGGGAGGGGCAGCCCGGCATTTGGGCGGTTTGATTTCGCCGGGACTGCGCATGCGGTACCGGGCTCTTCATCGAGAAACCACCGCTTTGCCTGACCTTGAACCAACCTATACGCCGGCCCCATACCCTGGCAAAAGCACCGTTGAGGCCATTCATGCCGGGGCTCAGGGTGGCTGGATCGCTGAAATCCAGGCTCATACCCGCCGTTGGAACGAAGCCCATCCGGGGGCTGGAGTCCTGGTCTGTGGGGGAGACGCCAAGCCCGAGGTTTTGGCCCAAATCAGGGCTGATGGCCCCATCTTTGCCGAGCCTAACTTAGCCCTGCACGGTCTTTTCACCCTGCTACTCCATGCAAAACCACACCCCTAAGCGTCTTTTGGTCTCTCTACACCGGGTGACCTACGTTGTGTTGTTGGGTTGCCTGGGGGTTCAGGCCCAAATAGCCAACTACGGCTCGCCCTATGCGCGTTTTGGTATGGGGGAATTTCAGCCTTCGGTTGGTGCCGCTTTTGGTGGCCTTGGTGGCATGCAGGCGGCTTTGGCCCATCCTCTTTGGATTAATACCGAGAACCCAGCCTCCTTGGGTCAAGGAGCCTTGACCCGCATGGAACTGGGAACGCAGGCCCGTTTTTCCTTCCTGCGTACCGACGATCAGGCGTTGACCAAATCCAATATCAACCTCAATCATTTGGCTTTGGCAGTACCCGTTGGCAAATCCATGGGTACGGCCCTTTCGTTTACACCCTTTGCCATTACCAATTACGATGTATCGGGCGGTGGGGTGGTAGACCCGGGCGGTGGAGAGGTTCCTTACCAAGTGGACGAGTTTTATACGGGCCGGGGAGGGTTCAACCGCTTGGCCTGGGCCTGGGGTTGGCAAATCAATCCCCATTGGAGGGTGGGGTACGCGGCCAATGCGCTCTTTGGAAAGAGTGTTCGTGAGTTTCGTCGGGTTTTCCCCGATTCGATTCAAGCCTTTAATGTCCGCGTTCAGGATCAATGGTCGGTCCTGGACCTCTACCATCAAGTGGGGGTTCAGTTTCAACCGGGCAAACCCCGGTCAACCTGGAGAGGGACCTGGGGCCTCAGCCTGCGCTTGCCCTTTGAAGCGGCTATGCGTCAAACCCTTTTGGCCGAACGTTTCACACTGATAGCCGGGAATCCCCGGGTCCGGGATACGGTTTATAGCATGCCGGAATCCCAAGGAGATCTGACCATGCCCCTCAAAATCAGCCTGGGTTATTGGATTGAAAAGGAGGGCAAAGCAGGAACCGGTATGGAATTCAATTACGAGCCTCTTAGCCAATGGAGGGTGATGGGCCGTACGGATTCCTTGCAGAACCAATGGACCTTGCGTTGGGGGTGGTATCGGATGGTGAATCCGGGGGGCGGTTCCTCCGGGCGGTCCATGATTTACCGGGCTGGATTGAGGTACAGCCCCGGGGGACTACGTCTAAGGGACTGTTCTATACCCGAAGCTGGTATCCACCTTGGTTTGGGAATACCCCTCCGTAGGTCGGTGAGTGTATTGAATTTTGGATTGGAAGCAGGTCGCTGGGGCACATTGCGTCAGGGATTGTTGCGGGAAGATTTTGTTCGCTTCAACCTTTCCTTAAATCTCAACGACCGTTGGTTTATCCGCAGGGTCTACGATTAATTTCGCCCCGAGCATTTCTCAAAAGAGTCTTTAACAGCTATTTCAATAAATAATGAAAACATCCTTCCAGCAGGGTTTTGCCCGTCTTTTTCTTCTTCTGAGTGTTTTTGGACTGCTGGCAACAGGCGTTGCCCGTGCTCAGGTCGATTGTTCCAAAAAATGGGGGGTGGACAGCGTTCAGACCATCCAAAACATCTCGCTCTACCGGGAATTTTTCAAACAAAAGAATTTTGCGGCTGCCTTGGAGCCATGGCGCTATGTTTTTGAGCAGGCACCGTGCGCGCGCGAGCAGACGCACATTGACGGGATTGCTATGTTCAAGGACCGTCTGAAGACCCAAAAAGACTCCGTATTGCGCACACCCCTTTTGGATACCCTTATGTTGATTTACGATGCAAGGGCCAAGTTCTTCCCCAAAAGCGCCTCCAATGCCTTGGGTCGCAAAGCGGTTGACATGCTGGAATTCATCCCCGGGCAGAACCAACGCATCCGCGAAGCCTTTGAAGTGGCGGTACGAGTCGGAGGTCAGGCAACCGAGCCTTTTGTCTTGGGGTATTATTTCAAGGTCGCTATCAAGGACTACAAAGGCGGGGTTTTGAATCAGGGACAAATTTTTGACCTTTACAATCAGTTGACTGGAATTGCCGATGCCAACCTCGCCAATCCTGCTTTGGATTCCACCAAGCGTCTTCGTTACACCGAAAACAAAGCCGCTCTGGATGCTGACTTGTCCATTTCGGTGATTGAGAATTGCGATCAAATTCTCAAAAATTTTGAAGCCAAATTTTTAGCCGGCAATACCGAAAAGGCGCTTAGAGACCTCATCTACAACCAATTAAGGATCAAGAACTGCAAGGATTCCGAATTTTACGAAAAGGTTGCTGTGAGCAAATTTGCAGACGACCCTCAGCCTTCCCTCGGTATCGAATTGGCTCGCCGATTTCACAAGACGAACCGAACCAAGGATGCCGATGCCTATTACCAGGAGGCCCTCAAACTGGTCTTGGACGATTCCGTCAAAGCGCAGTACACGTTGGATTATGCTGCCTTGTTTAGCGAGGATAAACAATACGACAAAGCCAGGGAATTGGCCCTCCAAGCGAATGCCCTTCGTCCAAACTGGGGCAAGCCGCTCCTGTTCATTGGGAACTTGTACGCCGCCAGCTACAATGTCTGCGGAGGCGGTGGAATTCCTGCGCAGGCTGTTTATTGGGCTGCTGTTGACAAATTCAAGCAGGCCGCCCGAATCAATCCAGCCTTGCAATCCGAATGCGATCAGTTGGTGGACAAGTACAGCGGTTATTTCCCCAAAAAGGAGACCCTTTTCTTTAACAACCCTCCTTACAAAGGCGGTGATTCATACCGTGTCGGTTGTTGGATTCAAGAAAGTACCTCGGTTCGAACCTCGGATTGATGGACATTTGGACCCCTCCGTTGGGAAGTCGGGTACGGAATGGGGGGTGTTTTGTTGTCTTTTTGGGGATGGTCTTCCTAGGATGCGCCCCGGATCGCGAAGGAGCCGCGCGATTTCGTAGTCCTTTGGAGGTTGGGGTGGATCGCATGGAGGGGGTGGATTGGTGGTTCTATAGCCAGGGCAAAGTCAAAGCGCATGCGGTGGCCGGCAGGGCGGCCTGGCACCGAAACCAGGACAGGCTGGATTTGTACGAAGGCCTTCGGGTTGCTTTTTATGATGCATCGGGCTCACGGATTGTGAGTCGTTTAACGGCCGAAGGGGGCAGCAGGGACACCAAAAAAGGGATTTTGGAGGCCAGGGGTCGGGTTGTGGCAAACAATACGGCCGGTGATACCTTGTTTACGGAGCGATTGTTTATGGAGGAAGCGACCGGCAGGGTTTATACCACCGGTCCGGTCCGGATCCGGACCCCCAGGGAGGTGTTGATGGGGGAGGGTTTGGAAGCCAACCGAGATTTGAGCCAATACCGGATTCTCAAGCTCAAAGGAAATGTACGCTGGGGGGGCCGTTCTTAATTTCGTGGAGTGATTGGTGTTTTACTGGCCTTGATGGCCTCCGCTTTTTTTTCGGGTATGGAATCAGCGTTCCTGAACGCCAACCGATTTCGCTTGGAATTACGCCAAAAGCAAGCCTACCCCTCCGCTCTGATTTTAGGCCGCTTCGTTCGGAATTCGGATGAATTTTTGGGGACCATATTGATTGGAAACAACCTGGCCCTGGTGGTATACGGGATGTTTTTGACGCCGCTGATTGACCCCATCCTCCTGTCTTGGTTCCCGGCTCTTGCGGGTCTGGACTTGGCCATGCTGGGGCTGCAGACGCTGTTGAGTTCGGTGGTGGTTTTGTTGTTGGGAGAGTATTTTCCCAAAACCGTTTTTCGGGCCAATGCGGACGCCTTGTTCATGGCTTTTGCAAGGCCCATGCAAGCGGTTTATTATTTGTTATATCCATTTGTTTATGTGGTAAGCCGGGCCAGTCGCTGGTTGGTCCGCCAGGTTAGCAGCGAAGGCGAAGCACGTACCGCCAAGGTTTTTGATAAAGCGGAGTTAAGCCATTGGCTCAACGAACAAGTGTATGCGCAGGATGAGGCGGCTGAGCAAGAAGTGGACCTGGGTTATTTTCACAAAGCCTTGTATTTTAGCGATATAAAGATTAGAGCCTGCATGGTCCCCCGGACGGAATTGGTGGGCTTGGAGGTGGGAAGCAGTCGCGATCAAGTCCTCAAGGTTTTTAACCAAAGTGGTTTATCCAAGTTGCTTCTCTACCAGGGGGACATGGATCATGTAGTCGGTTATGTTCACTTTCATTCGGTCTTGGCCCTGGACCCATCGTTGCCATTCCGTTTGCAGGATTTGCAATTGCCTTTGGCCATCGTTCCGGAATCCATGTCGGCTTCCCGACTCCTCAAACAATTGACCGCCGGGCGGCGTTCGATGGCGCTGGTGGTGGATGAACTAGGTGGAACCGCAGGTATGGTCACGGTGGAGGATTTGCTCGAAGAAATTTTTGGAGAAATTCAAGACGAACACGACGAGCCCGAAAGAGTGGAGAAAGAGGTGGAAGCCGGAAAATTTCTTTTTTCGGGTCGCTTAGAGGTGGATTATATCAACGAGCATTACGACTTGGGTATTCCGCTGGGTCCCTACGAGACCCTGGGGGGCTGGGTTATGGAAAGCCGAGGAGATTTGCCCGAAGCAGGGAGTTCCTGGGTCGAAGCAGGGCTCGAAGTCCGGGTCGAAGCCGTTAGCACAACCCGAATTGACCTTATCAGCCTGCGACGCCTTGGAAAGGATGCCGAAGAATAGGCCCAAAGGCTTATTTTTGCATCCCTTTAATTTTGTAAGATGTCGGTTATTACCACTATACGCAGCAAAGCGGGTCTTCTGGTCGCTATCATTGGTCTTGCCTTGGTTTCCTTCCTGGCCATGGATGTATTCACCGGAAACGGACTTTTTTCGCAAAGAAACCCAACGGATGTTGGGGAAATTGAAGGCGACAAAATCAGTTTGAATCTTTTTGATACCAAACTCAAGGAAACCGTTGACAACTACAAAGCCAATACCAACACGGCCCAGGTGGACGAGGCCACCATGGCATCGCTGCGTGACCAGGTTTGGAATGAATTGCTCCGGGAGCGAATTATGGGTGAAACCTACAAGGACTTGGGCTTGGAGGTTGGCGAAGAGGAGCTTTACGATATGGTTCAGGGCAAAAACCTCCATCCCGAAATCCAAAAAGCCTTTACCGACCCCCAAACCGGTCAATTTGACCGCACCCGGGTTGTTGATTTTCTCAAAAACCTCAGCAAACAGCCTGCAGACATGCAGAAGAAGTGGAAGGCCTTTGAGGATTACTTACTCAAGGACCGTGCAACCCGCAAATACGCCAATCTGGTTGCCAAAGGCATGTACATCCCTGACTTTTTTGCAGACGAATTCGTCAAGGGCACCAATATTGCGGCTACTGGACGGTATGCCCTGCTTGACTACAGCACCATCGTGGATTCGACCATCCGTTTGAGCGATGCCGATTACCAAACCGCTTACGAGAAGTTCAAAACCTCTTTTAAGCTCAAGGACGATATCAGAGCCCTGGATTATGTGAGTTTTGAAGTAAGCGCCTCCAGCGAAGACTCCGCCAAGGCTAAGCAGATGCTCTTGGAGCTTCGTGATGCCCTTGTTGCCAGCACCGATGATAGCGCTTTTGCATCGCTGCGTTCCGATTTGCCTTACGATGATCGCTTTACGCCTGTTTCGACTTTGACCCAGCCCGCTTTGGTTGCCTTGGCAAGTGCACCGGTAGGGACTGTGACCGATCTCTACGTGGAGAATGGAGCCTACTATTTGACCAAATTATCCCAAAAAACCAGCCGTCCTGACTCCGTCAAGGCCAGGCATATCCTTCTCAAAGTGGAGAATCGACCCGATTCAACCGTTAAGGCCCAGGCGGATAGCCTAAAGCGGGCGGTGCAGAGTGGTTCGGATTTTGCAACCTTGGCAACATCATTTTCTGCTGATCCCGGATCAGCTATCAAGGGAGGCGATTTGGGGTACTTTGCGGAAGGCATGATGGTAAAGCCCTTTAATGATGCCTGTTTTGGGGGTCGAAGCGGGGATCTCGTGGTCGTCCGTTCTGATTTTGGTTACCATTTGATACAAATCAACGACCAAAAGGGCCAGAAGCCCATGGTTAAGCTGGCCCCGGTGGCCGCTAGGATTGCCCCATCGACCGAGACATTCCGAGCACGTTTTGCCGAGGCCACGGCCTTTGCTTCCGCTCTCAAAAATTCAGAAGATTTTCAGAAAGCCGTGGACACCAAGGGCTTGCCCAAGAAGACGGCCGAAAACATTCGTGTAGGCGATCGTGTGATTCCTGGCATCAACAACGCCCGCGATATTGTTCGCTGGGCCTACAAAGCCGCCCCCGGTGATTTGAGCCCCCTCTTCGAAACAGAGGACCGTTTTGTCATCGCTGTTTTGACCAAATCCCTCGAAAAAGGGTACAAACCCCTCGAAGAGGTCAAGGCCGATCTGGAATATCGTATTCGCAAAGAGAAAAAAGGGGAAATGCTCTCCAGTAAATGGACCTCTATTCTGGGTCAAAATCCCAACCTCGAAGCCGCTGCTGCAAAAGCCGGCACCGTTGTACAGCCCTTGATGGGGGCCTCTTTCTTGGGATCCTTCATTAACGGGGTGGGCCAAGAACCCAAACTATCCGGGGCTTTGTTTTCAACGCCCAAAGGCCGAATCGGGAAGCCGGTGGCCGGGGAGCGCGGTGTTTATGTTTTTGTGGTGGATAGCCTATCAAGTCTGCCCAAAGACTACGATTTGCGTTCGGCCAGGGCATCGCTCGAAGGTCAATTCCGTGGACGCGCTGGTAATGAGCCTTTTGGAGCCAAGCGCGAATTAGCAACGGTCAAAGATGACCGCCACCTCTTTTATTAATTTTGGATTCGCAGCCGCTTTCCAAGGCTACGACTCAAGGCATGGGCGAGGAATCGTTGCCAATTCGTAACAAAATCCAAGAAAGCGGGATTCAGGTCTTGGATCCCGAGGATTTTTTGTTGCCTTTAAGTCAAATTCAACCCCTTGATCTAGCGGACTATTTGGGCGAATGGGGGGTGCTCCGCGAAAAAGACTTCCGTGCTCGTGTTCAGGCTATGGACACCGCTCCATTCGCAGGGCGATGGGTGGCATTGTTTTGCTCCATAGAGGCCGTATGGCCGCCTTGGGCCGTGATGGTGTTGGCCGCGCACTTGCAGACCAAGGACCCCTTGGCTGTTCCCAAAGGGATTGAATTTGGGACTCCAGACCAGGTTCAGCGCTCTTTGGCATTGGAACGTATTCGGCAAATGGATACCGAAACCTACCTAGACGCACGTCTGATGATCAAGGCCTGTTCCAGGGCCGAATGGACCCCTTCACTTTATTTGGCTTTGACGCAACGCTTGTTAGGCGTTGTCCAAACGCTCTTCTACGGCGAGCCTTGTTCAGCCTTTCCGATTTACAAACGCCGTTGATTTGTGGCGTAATTTTGGGAAAGACCTGAACGAAATTTATGAGATCCCTGGGACACGGTGGTTGGGCAAAGCGCCCCAAAACAATCGCTTGGTTGGTGGGCATCTTTGTGCCCTTGTCGGCTGGTTGGTTTCTTAACAGCGCCTACAAGACGGAAGAGGAAAAAGCCTATCGCCAGAAATTCTGGTCCAATTACCGGGTCTATTCCGTGCCCGTTCCGGAAGGAATGCACTTTGCCGGCGAAAAAGTTCCCTTGTGGGATTTTGAGTTTCGCGAAAGGGTCGAAAGAGAATTGCTGCAAAACACCTACGGACAGGCGACCATGTTGCTTTACATCAAGCGCGCGGCTCGCTGGTTTCCCATGATCGAAAATGTGTTAAAACAAAACGGAATTCCAGAAGATTTTAAGTACCTCGCGGTCGCCGAGAGTGGATTGGCCAATGCCATTTCGTCGGCCGATGCGGTAGGCTATTGGCAGTTTTTGGCAGGTACGGCTCGACAACACGGATTGCAAGTGAACGAAGAGGTGGATCAACGCTACGATCCATGGCTTTCGACCCAGGCGGCTTGTAAATATTTGCGCAGAGCGTACAGTCAATTTGGAAATTGGTCCATGGTCGCTGCTTCATACAATATGGGGACCGCCGGTTTGAAACAACAGGCCGATTACCAGGGCAGGGACCGTTACCCGGAGCTGCATCTGAACAATGAGACCTCCCGCTACCTCCCCCGGATTCTCGCAATCAAAACCATCATGGAGCATCCCGAGCGTTACGGTTTTCATTTGACGGCTTCGCAGGTTTATTTGCCTTTTGAAACGGAGGAATGGACCTTGAACGAACCGGTTCCGAATTGGGCGAACTATGCCAGGGAACATGGCATGAGTTACCGCGAGCTCAAAATTTTCAACCCTTGGATACGGAAAATTTCATTGCGCAATCCGGATCGAACCATTTACACCCTTCGCAAGCCAACCAAAACCTTCTCGGACAAAGCTTCGCGATGGTCTTTGGTTCCGGTGGCTGAATGGGGTTTGGGATTTCCATGAAAGAGGTCCTTCGCATCGAGGGTGCCCGCGAGCACAATCTCCGGGACCTGGACTTAACCATTCCGCGGGATTCCCTGGTTGTTGTTACGGGACCCAGCGGCAGCGGCAAGTCTTCCCTGGCTTTTGCAACGCTGTATGCCGAAGGGCAACGGCGGTATTTGGAGTCTTTTTCGGCCTATGCCCGTCAATTTATGGGCAAGCTGGAGCGACCGGCGGTGGATCGGATAGACGGCTTGAGTCCTGTCATTGCGATTGAGCAAAAAACAACCTCCCGCAATCCCCGATCTACGGTGGGAACAACCACGGAGATTTATGATTTTTTGAGGCTGCTCTTTGCCCGCATTGGGCAAGCCCATTCTTGGGTTTCGGGCAAGCCCATGCAACAATTCAGCCAGGCCCAGATTATGGAAAGCCTGCTTGAGGATTACAAGGATCTTGATTTGATGTTATTGGCTCCTTTGGTTCGGAGCCGCAAAGGTCATTACCGCGAACTGTTTGAACAATGGCGCAAACAAGGTTTTACCAAAGTGCGCATTGACGGCGAGGTGACCGACCTACGGCCCCGTATGCAGGTGGATCGTTACAAAGTTCATGACATCGAATTGGTGGTGGATGTGCTGGTCCCCGGACAGGATTCCGCTCATCGGCTCAAAACCAGCGTGGAATTGGCAACAAGATTGGGCAAGGGGGTTTTGTTATGTGGTACACCATCCAAGGATGGTTCCGGTACTTGGTACTGGCGGTATTTCAGTAAATTGTTGACCGACCCGGAGAACGGTCTGGCCTACGACGAGCCCCAACCCAACACCTTTTCATTTAATCTACCATACGGGGCCTGCCCTCGATGCCAAGGCCTGGGTTCCAAAATGGAGGCGGATCCCGAATTGGTTTTTGGGGACGAGGAGCTCACCTTGGGGAACGGGGGCTTGGCTCCGTTGGGGGAATACAAAGACAATTGGATTTTTCGGGTTATCCTGGCATTGGGCAAGAAAAACAAGTTTGGACTCCAAACACGTGTTTCGCAGTTGACTTCGGACCAAAAGCACTTGCTTTTGTATGGCCAAAAAGAACCCGTGGCGGTGGATATGGGCAAGGATCGAGGGATGGAATACCACTCCTTTGATGGGTTAATGGCGTTGATTACCAGGCAGGATGAATGGGGGACGGCGGCCATGCAGGAATGGGTGCAGCGATTCGTCCGTCAAAAGCCCTGCACCGAATGCGGTGGAGGACGCCTCAAGAAAGAGGCTTTGCATTTTTGGATCGAGGGCAAGAGCATTGCTGATCTCTGCAGTATGGAATTACAGACCTTGCAGGCGTGGTTGGGGGGATTGGAGGGGTCGTTCAAAGGAAACAAAGCCAGGGTGGCCGATGAAATTCTCAAAGAATTGCGAATTCGTCTGCAGTTTTTGCTCGATGTGGGTCTTGGTTACCTGCATTTGCACCGAAGCACGGCTACGTTGTCCGGTGGGGAGTCGCAGCGGATTCGGCTGGCCAGTCAATTGGGCTCGGGGCTTAGCGGTGTTTTGTACATTTTGGACGAACCCAGTATCGGATTGCACCCCCGCGATAACCGTCGATTGATTGGAGCATTGCGCAACCTGAGGGATCTGGGGAATACCGTTTTGGTGGTGGAACACGACGAAGAAATGATTCGCGCTGCGGACTGGGTGGTGGATTTGGGGCCTGGTGCCGGCTCGGAGGGGGGGCGGTTGGTCTCGGAGGGCCCGCCGGAGGCTTTGAGTCGCAGCGGCGGCCTCACGGCGGATTATTTATCCGGGGTCCGATTGGTAGGGGCCTCCAAGGACCGACCCGGGAACGGGCATGGTCTGGCTTTGACAGGAGCTGCAGGGCATAATCTGCGTCGGGTGGACCTTCGGGTGCCTCTCGGGTGCCTAATCGGTATCTCGGGGGTTTCCGGTTCCGGTAAATCTTCGTTGATTAACGAAACCCTCGTCCCGGCTCTCACCAATCAAATTACCGGTACCCGTCGCTTTCATTTGCCATTCAAAGGTTTGGAGGGATGGGAGCATCTGGACAAAGTCATTGAGATTGATCAATCCCCGATAGGCCGGACCCCTCGCTCCAATCCTGCCACCTATACGGGCCTGTTTACTGACATACGGCAGCTTTTTGCCGAAATGCCATTATCCAAAATCCGAGGCTACACCCCGGGTCGCTTTTCTTTTAATGTATCAGGGGGGCGTTGCGAGGCCTGCGGTGGAGCAGGGGTCCGGGTTCTGGAGATGAATTTTTTGCCCGATGTCGAATTGCCTTGCGAGAACTGCGGGGGCAAGCGTTACCAGCGGGATACCCTCGAGGTCCGCTACAAGGGCCGAAATATTCACGAAGTCCTCTCGATGTCGATTCAGGAGGCGGTTCCGTTTTTTGACGGCCTGCCCCACCTCCGAAAGCGCCTGGCTACCCTCGAGAAGGTAGGATTGGGCTACCTCCAGCTGGGTCAACCAGCCACTACTTTGTCCGGAGGCGAGGCGCAGCGCCTCAAATTGGCCGCAGAATTGGGCCGAAGGGAAGGGGGGCAGACCCTTTATGTTCTGGATGAACCCACCACCGGCCTACACATGGAGGATATTCGGGTTTTGGTTGAGCTTTTGCAGGCCCTGGTGGACAAAGGCCACACCGTTTTGGTGATTGAGCACCAGGTGGACCTGCTCCGAGCCGCTGATTACCTGGTGGACCTGGGCCCCGAAGGGGGTGCAGGGGGTGGAAACATCCTTTGGCAGGGTTTTGCCAAGGACTGGAAGGCCATGGCGGGCCCCAAGGCAGGCCCCTTGCCCGGTTATACCCTGCCCTGCCTGCTTGGTTTGACCTAAGGATACCCTCGGACCTGGTCAGGGGCGGGTCAATTTTTTTTGCTTTATTGCTTAATAATCAAAAATTATTGCTAAATTTATCCACCTAACTAAATCGTAAAGGCATGAATACATCCTTGACAACTCTTTTTGGCTCTCCTAAGAGCGCTACGAATCGCCTTCCCAAGGCCGTATGGGCCTTGTTCGTAGGGCTATGTTTCTTTGTAACAGGTTTGCTTTCTGTTCAGGCACAGACCGTTTTGGTCGATCCAGCCGGTGCTGGTGGCTTCAACTTGGGAAATGACTTTGCCTCCAACGGTTGGACCGTTGCCAACAGCGCCAACAACCCATGGGTTTTGGGCCTAGCCAATTCAACGGCCCCTTTTCAAGGTTATTCAGCCTATATCTCTACCGATGGCTCAACGCCCGGTTACTTGAACACGGCTGCCGCCTCCAATTTCTTTTGGAGAGACGTTGTCGTGCCTGCCGGCCAGGAGCGGGTTAATGTCTCTTTTAATTGGCTTTCCGGTGGAGAAAGTACATGGGATCTCTGGCAAGTATTCTTTGTCCCCAATTCTACAACACCTGCAGGAAGTACGACCTATCCGGGTTCTGGGCTTTCTACGATACCAAGTTCTCTTCCTGGAGCTGTTTTTGTAGCGGGTTCCAATCTTCAGTCTGCCGCAGTTCAGACATTCAGTGGCGCCACTTATCTGCCGGCTGGTTCTTACCGTCTTGTTTTCCATTGGAAAAACGATGGAGGTGGCGGAACAAACCCCGGTGCATCCTTTGATAATATCTCTGTTAGTTCTCAAGCGGGTGCCACATTCACATCGGTTGTTTCTGGGGATTGGGGTGCAGCTGCGACTTGGGGAGGAGCAATTCCATCAATCGCTGATAACGCCGTCGTGGCATCAGGACATACGGTAACGATTAATGCAGTAGGTCAGGGAATCCAGAATCTCACAGTCAGTGGTACGTTAACTTATGGAGCAACTCCAACAGAATTCCAAGCCAAGGACTTGACGGTTGGAGCAGGTGGCCTTGTGAATGTTTTCGCTGGAACCTCATCCAAAACTCTAAGAGTTAGTGGAAACTTAGTGAACAATGGCCGCGTTAATACGCTGGCGAGTTCAACAGCTAACGGCACGTTGAATCTGAATGGTACGGCTCCTCAAACTGTTTCAGGTACAGGTACTTGGGGCGGTACAGTGTCTAGTGCCACATCGACCAACGAGGTGGGGGTGATTGGAATCCTAAGCATTACCAACACCTCCACGGCAATTCCCAACATTAATTATACCATGGGTGGCACATTGCGTGTACGTTCAACCTTGACCCTAACGGGTGCCACGAATTTGAACGGTGCAACCTTCATTCGAGGGAATTACGCAACCATTGGAACATTGAATATTACAGGTATCACCAACGGGGGCTTCTCTCCGGTTGGGGTTTATAACGGCACTTACGGTCATTATTGGACCACCTCCACAACCGGTACGACTATAACTGCAGGGATAGAACCGAGTGCTACAACCTCTCTCTTTCCAGTTCTCTCTAACAACGGCCTTTCCAGAAGGTGGATGCATATCAGCAGGACATCCGCGACGGGCTCTACCGCAGGTGAAATGTTGGTGAATTTTAATCAAGGCAATTGGATGTCAGCCACCACGAGTGTGACGGATACATCCAATGGAGGCACGTATGTTGTAGACAATATCATGGGTGGTGCCTGGATGATAAGCACTCAAGGTGGCTATGCGATAGCTTCAACGGCCTTTCACAATGTTCAGGTTTTTGCACCGAATTTGTTTAGGCCTGCCAACGGCAATTTGCGTTTACTATCGGGTACGGGTACGGGTAATACCGTTGCCTCTACCCCGTTGGGTCGGCACCAAGCAGGAACCTACACGCCGTCTGCTCAGCGGGTTGGATTAACAACCGCCATGCTGACCAATTCAAATGGATTTGTTCTAGGTTATTCGAGCGCGGATCTTTGTCCGGCCTCCATCACGGCTCTTACGGAAAATTTTGACTCCTATCCGACAACCAATACTCCCTTAATTCCATTTTGCTGGAGCAGGGTAGTAACCGGATCGAGCATTACGGCTGGTATGTCGACTACCACTCCTGTGGCATCAGGTGCTCTTCATATGAGTCAAACATCGACATCTCCAAACCAGAGTTTTATTCTCCTACCACCGCTGAGTGATAACCTCAATTCTGCAAGTTCGGCTGGGTTTCGCCTGAAGTTCAAGGCTCGAATTTCTACAGCGGGTAATGGCTTGCTAGAAGTTGGTTATTTAACAGGAGCCAACTGGGGAGAACAATTTAACGCGGCGAGCTTTGTTAACATTGCGAATGTGGTCATTACGAATACAACCTATGGTTCCGAAACAGTTATCAATATTCCCGCAGGGATTCCTCAAGGTGCTCGTTTAGCAATTGCCAATCGTGGAACATCAGCATCTACTCATTTCTGGGATGATGTGGTTTATGAAACCGTTCCGGCTTGCGTAGAGCCTACCGCTCTTGTCCTTGCATCAACGGGTACAACGGGGATGCAATTCACCTTTACTGCGCCTTCAGTTGTGCCGTCCAATGGTTACGATGTTTATTTTTCGACCAGTAGTGCGGCACCTACGGCCGGAACTTCGGCGAGTGCAGGGGCCACTGCTTCAGGGTCAGCTGGAGCAATTACCGGCTTAACGCCTAACACAGTTTACTTTGTTTGGATTCGTTCTAATTGCGGTTCAAGCGGTGTTAGTGCTTGGTCTGGCCCTATATCCTTCCGTACTCAATGCGAGTTGTTCAACATGCCTTGGTTTGAGAGTTTTGAATCAGCCCAAGGCACAGTCACCTGCTGGACCGGAAATTTTGCCAGCTCTGGGGGCACCAACGGTTGGCAATATATCCGCATGACCCCTGGAGGTTCTGCTCCTTCCAATCAGAATCCTCCCTTGCCGGATACCCTGGCTATGCGTTTGCCAACCTATAGTATTTCGTCAGGGATCTCCTACAGTTTGAATACCCCCCAGTTCAATTCTTCGGCCTTGGCATCCGTTTTGACTTTCAATTATGCCTATGCGACCTACGCTACAGAGAATGATCGTCTTGAAATTCTGGCATCCTCTGATAACGGCGCCAATTACAGCAGTCTTGAAATCATGAACGGCGGGCCTACAGGTCCTCTGAACACCGGAGGTGTTACGACTTCAGCCTTTGTTCCTACGCCCAGCCAGTGGGGTACCAAGCGTATGCGCATTCCTGCTGGCACCAACAGGGTTTCATTCAAAGGAATCTCGGCATTTGGTAACCATATGTACCTGGACAATATTTCTATGACGCCATGTCAACCAATTGCTTCTGCCTTGTCGGCTACCATTTGCCAGGGTCAGACCTACGCTTTTGGTTCTCAAAGTCTTACAACAGCAGGTACTTATAACCGTACGGTTAGCGCCGCTAACGGTTGTGACTCTGTTATCACGCTTACGCTGAATGTTTTACCGGCCAGTGCAACGGCTCAGTCTGGGTCCATTTGCCAAGGGCAGAGCTTTGCTTTTGGTCAGCAAAACCTCATTGCCACCGGGACTTATACGAGGACCTTGGTCGCTGCCAATGGTTGTGACTCCGTTATTACGTTGAGTTTGGTGGTTAGGCCTATCACCACAGGTACGGTGAATGCATCGATTTGTGCAGGGTCTTCTTACACGTTTGCGGGTCAGTCCTACAACACGTCAGGCTCTTACACCGCCACATCGATTGGTTCTAACGGATGTGATTCCATCACGACTTTGAATTTGACTGTATTGTCTTTGCCGACCGCTACGATTAATCAGACCGTTCCTTACGGCGGATCCTTCGCGGTATGTGGGCAGGTTTACAACGCCTCAGGCACGTACACCAAAGTATGTTCCGGGGCTGCAGCAAATGGTTGTGATTCCGTCGTCACTTTGAACCTGACCGTTCAATTACCACCAGCCGTGGTGATTTCTAATGCGAATGCCTGCCAAGGTGACACGGTGATCGTACCCGTGTCTTTGCTTCGTGCCAACGGCGTTGGGGCCATTTCTTTGGCAATTAATTACGATGCCACCAATTACACCTTCGTCGATGCCGTGAACATTGACCCCAGTCTTTCAACTGTTTTGGTGAATGCGGGTGTCTTCAACGGTGTGAATCAGGTTAGGGCGGGTTGGTACGCGACGGCCAATGCCATTAATCTAAACGGCCCCATGTTTGGGCTTCGCTTTGTAACTCCAAATGCACCAGGAACAAGCACACTCTCCTTTGATTTGTTAACCCCTGGCAATTGTGAAATCGCTGATTTTGATGCCATTCCTTTGGCTGATGTGGGCTTTACCGGTGGTCAAATTTCTGTGACTGCCGAGTTGAACACAGCTATTTCTGCGAGCATTTGTGCTGGTTCCACCTATGCCTTCGGAACACAGAGTTTGAATGCAGCGGGTGTTTATTCCCGGACCTTAACCTCTTCTACAGGTTGTGATTCTATAATCACCCTCACACTTTCTATCCGTTCCCATAGTTCAGCAAGCATTTCGGAGTCTATTTGTCAGGGCACAACCTTTGCTTTTGGATCACAGAACCTTGCAACAGCCGGTACGTACACCCGTACCATCACGGCTGCCAATGGTTGTGACTCTGTCATCACTCTTAATCTCGAGGTTCGCCCTCTTTTGACTTCAAGCTCTAGCGCATCCATCTGTCAAGGTTCGACCTATGCATGGGGTGGGTCTACCTATAACACGGCGGGGACTTTTACCCAAACCGTTATCGGTTCCAACGGCTGCGATTCAATAGCAACGCTGGTTTTGACAGTAAGGCCTCTTGCAATGTCTACTCTAACACAATCCGTTCCATTCGGTGGAAGCATTACCGTCTGTGGTCAGGTTTACAACACTAGCGGAACGTTTACCAAAGTTTGTGCAGGTGCTGCTGTCAATGGTTGTGACTCGGTCGTGACGATTAATTTGACCGTTCTCCCACAATGTATTTCGCCATCCGCCTTGGCAGTTTCTTCCATCACCACCTCCGGTGCCAGCTTTGCTTGGACTGCTGGAAGTACTGAAACGCAGTGGGAAATTTCAATTCAAACAACTACGGGTACACCTACGGGCAACGGGACATCCATTACCGCCAATCCTTATATCGCCACTGGGTTAACTTCGAATACATTGTACAGAGTTTATCTCCGTGCAGTTTGTAGCCCAGCTGATAAATCCTTGTGGATAGGTCCGATTAGCTTCCGTACTCTTTGTGACGTCTTTACATTACCACTGTTTGAAAGCTTTGAAACAGCACAGGGAACAACTTCTTGTTGGTCTGGAAATTTTGCCGCGGGTACCACACCGGGATGGCAGTTGATTCGATTGACAGCCGGTTCAGCCCCATCCAATCAGACGCCAGCTCTTCCTGACACTTTGGCCATGAGGATTCCGTTTTACGGCATTGAATCAGGCTCATTTAGCCTAAACACCCCGACCTTCACTGCAAATCCGGTTGGGGCAGTTCTATCTTTTAATTATGCGTACGCTGCCTATTCCGCTGTTGAAATCGATAAGTTGGAGATTTTGGCATCGACCGATGGGGGGGCTACTTATACCAGTCTCGAAATCATGAACGGTGGACCAAGCGGTCCTCTCAATACGGGCGGTACAACCACTGCATCCTTTGTTCCAACTACTGCTCAATGGGCTCTGAAGACCGTTAACCTCCCAGCGAATACCAACCGCGTTTCTTTCAAGGGTATTTCAGAGTGGGGCAACAATTTGTACTTGGATAACGTGCGGGTTGCGAATCCTCCTCCATGTTCGGCTCCGACGGCTCTTGCTGTTGTTGCCAACAGCGTTGGTTCATCCACCGCATCCATTTCTTGGACAGCGCCTGCATCGGCTCCGGCAAACGGTTATCAGTTGTTTGTTAGCACTTTGACTACGGCTCCAACAGGTACGACCGTTCATACCAACACGGCAACTGCAACGACTGCCGCCTTGACCGGGTTGACATCGTTCACAACCTACAATGTTTGGGTACGGTCTTCTTGTTCTATTGGAACTTCTTCATGGGTGGGACCTGTTTCCTTTATCACCAACTGTTTGGAGTCCAATGTTCCGAATACCGAGAACTTTGATAGCTATACCGCTACGGGTGGTACGGCCAATACCGGTACAGCTGTTCCTCCATGCTGGACACGTACAAATGGAACTTCTACCAGCTCAGCCTGGAGGGTATTCGCTTTGACGGGTTCGAATATTGGTAGCACATCAGGCGACAATATTTTGGCATCTTTCCCCACGGTAACAACGGCCAAAAACGATTGGGCATTCACCACCGGTTACAATTTGGTAGGCGGTACGACCTATACCCTCCGTTTTAAGGTGCGTGCTCCCGGTAACGGTCCCAACCGCGAACGTTTGGGGGTTTATTTGGCTGGCGCCCGCAGTTCAACCGCTATGCTTGCGGGTCCACGTGTCTTCAATGATTCTTTGTTGCAAGCTTCAGGTTGGCAGTCCAAATCTGCTCGCTTTACGCCAGCGACTTCTGGGGTTTATTACCTGGGTATTCGTGCTTACTCCGTCGCCAATGCCGGTTATATCGGTATCGATGATTGGTCTTTGGAGGTTACGACCAGCGAAATCAGCGGTGTCCTACGTTACCAGGGCGGTGCATCGGTTCTGGATAACAGTACGGTGTCCATCAGTGGTGCGGTAACCGCTTCAACAGCGACTGGTGCCAACGGTGCCTTCTCGATGACAGGCCTTGGTAACGGAGCGGTTTCGTTGACGGCCAGCACCAACAAGGCTTGGGGTGGTATCACCGCAACGGATGCCTTGGCGACCACTCGTCATTACCAGGGCATTGGATTGGTATCGGGTTTGAATTTGGCTGCTGCTGATGTCAACTTGAGCAATTTGGTGAACGCAACGGATGCCTTGATGATTATTAATCGTTTCAATGGTACACGTAGCAGTTTCCCTGCCGGTGATTGGAAGTTCGAGTCCAAGAATTACAACTTGAACCTCAGCGAAGTGACGACTGATCTGTTTGGTATTTGCTTGGGTGATGTTAACAATTCTTACGCACCGGCTGCAGGTCGTCAATTCATCGGGTTGAATCTCAGTGAAAACGGGGTCCAATCGGCCAAAGACGGCGAATGGGTGGATGTCCGTGTGGATCGTAGCCTTGAATTGGGAGCGCTCACCTTGGTCTTGGATATTCCTTCGGGGGTTCAGATCGAGCAAGTGGTTTCCAATCTAACCGGTGGTCGCTTTGATTACAATATCCACAACGGCCAACTACGTTTGACCTGGTTTGATGTCAACGGTGTCAACCTGGAAAGCGGACAATCTTTGTTCCGGATGCGAATCGCTACGGATGCATCGGTACCTGCCAAGGCTTGGTTGGTTGGTGAGGGAAGCGAAATGGCCAATCCGTTGGCTCAGGTCTACGACATGGTCGGTCTGCGCATTCCTTCATTGCGTAGCATGAACGATCAGTTGATCGCTGGGGTTTATCCCAACCCAACCAACGGTTTGAGCAAGCTCAGCTTGAGCCTGCCAGTTGCAGGTGAAGTGCGTATTCGTGCGGTCGATGTTCTTGGCAAAACGGTTGCTAGCATGAATATGCGTTCGACTTCCTTGAACACCGATTTGAATTTGGACTTGAGTCACTTGGCCAACGGTCGTTACGAACTCCAGGTAGAACTCGAAGCCGAGGGCCGTACCTACCGCACCCGGGTTCCGGTTCAAAAAGCACACTAAGCTCCATAGCGTACTTAATCAAGTTGCAAAGCCACCCCTCGGGGTGGCTTTGTGCTTGGTAGGCTTTAGATTTGGGTATGCGAAAAATTTGGTTTTCCCTTCTTGCGTTGGGCCTTTTAGGAGCATCTTGCCATCGGCGATGCCCGGCCTATGCCCGGTACGATGCGCCACCATCCGACGTTGTTTCGGATCATGCATCGGTGCGCACGGCCCTTTAGTATCCTCTGCCTTATGGCAAATTTTCGTCATGCCTGGTATCGACAGAAGGGTTCCCTGTTCTGCTTGGTGGGCCTGTGGTTCGCTATAGGTGGGTCACCGATTGCAGCTCAAAGCAACGAATTTTTCGGAAGTTTGGAATGGGAACAGCGAAATGCCGGATCTTTGCCTGAGTATTACAACGGGTTTAGCCTAGGCGGTGGATTGCACAGTTCCGGTTGGTGGTTTGGTGGAAAAATCATTCAGAATCGCACCTTTGCCACCGAATCGCAGGTTGAATTAACGCTCTTTCGATGGAAGCACCCCAATGCCTTCAAAACCCAGGCCAATCCGGATGACAGGGCCAGCATCTACACCCCTGGTTTGCTAAACGAAACCTTTTCATTTCAGGCTGGTTGGGGTACATCGTACCTCTGGATGGAGCGTGGTCTCCATCACGGCGTCGAGTTAAGAGGTTCTTGGTCGGCCGGATTGAGCCTGGCCTTGCTTAAGCCTGTTTTTTTGCAGATTATCTATGCCAACGAGGATCCCGAAACCTCCAAAGATCAGCCGTTCATCCAAAGGTCTGAAGCGTTTAATCCAAGCCGGCATAACTCAGGAAATATAGCAGGGGCCTCTCCTTTTTATCGGGGCTTGGATAGTCTGGGGGTTACGCCAGGCTTTTATGCCAAAGGTGGTCTGGTTGCGCAGTGGGGTAACCAACGCCGAGCACCGCATGCGCTGGAAATTGGTTTGATGGCGGGTGTTTTCCTAAAGCCCTTGGCCACGATGGCTTTTGTTGATCGTTCTCCCCTCTTGGCTTGCGTTTATTTGGGCTACCAAATGGGCCGGCGCAATTAAAGTTTCAGATTTCATCAATGCAAGGCCTTATTTTTGAGGCTCAATGGAGGATATCCTTACGATAGAACCGCAGCCACAGCGCAAACCGCCGTGGTTAAGGGTCAAGCTGCCAACGGGTCCTGAGTTTCGGAAGGTTCGGGGGTTGGTGGATCAGTACCGATTGCATACGATATGCGAGAGCGGGAATTGTCCCAATATGGGTGAATGCTGGGGAGCCGGTACGGCCACCTTTATGATTTTGGGCAATGTGTGCACACGGGCTTGTTCCTTTTGTGCAGTAGCGACCGGACGTCCCGGCGTTTTGGATTTGGAAGAACCTTATCGGGTAGCGGAAGCCGTGCAACGTATGGAGGTTAAGCATGCGGTGTTGACTTCGGTTAACCGCGATGAGTTACCGGATCGCGGGGCCGGGGTCTGGGCGGCGACGGTCCGCGAAATTCGTCGTGTTTCCCCGGGTACCACCATGGAAACCCTGATACCGGATGTCAAAGGCCATTGGGAATCCCTGGATACCATCTTGGCCTCCAAACCCGAAGTGGTTTCTCATAACATGGAAACCATCGCACGGCTGTACCGAACCGTGCGACCGCAGGCCCGGTACGAACGTAGTTTGGAGCAATTGGCCCGTATCAAAAAGGCTGGACTGCGAACCAAAACTGGTTTTATGGTTGGATTGGGTGAGACCCCCGAAGAAGTTCGGGGAATCCTCGCAGATTTGCAACAATGCGGGGTGGATGTTGTGACCATTGGTCAATACCTGCAGCCTACCAAAAATCACCTGCCGGTTCAGGCCTATATTCACCCGGAAGAGTTTGAGAAGTATGCGTCATGGGGCCTGGAAATGGGTTTGGAATGGGTAGAGGCTGGGCCGTTGGTGCGTTCTTCGTATCACGCCGAGCGTCATCTTCATCCCCGAACCAAAGAGACAGCTTTTTCGTAAAATCGCCTTTTGAGATGAATTCTTCCAAAGATTTACCGCCGCTGGGTGATTGGGTCAAGGCTTGGGCTAAACATTTTGGTCATACGGGTAATCTGCAACAAGAATTGTTACGGAACGCTTGGGAGCAAGCTGTAGGACCGGTGTTGGCATCTAGAACCCAAACCCTGCGTTGGGATGGAGGAAGCATTGTCTGGGTTCGTATGAGCGATGCCATTGCTCAGCACGAGGTGCATCTTCGACAAAGAGAGTGGTTGTTTGCTTTGCGTGGTGGAGATGGCCGCGAGCATCTTACGGAAATACGTACCTATTAAAATTATATGAGTAGACTTGTTTTGGTCCGACACGGACAATCCCAGTGGAATTTGGAAAATCGCTTTACGGGATGGGTTGATGTAGACTTGACCGAAAAGGGCAAAGAAGAGGCCAGGGCAGCCGGTGTCAAGTTGGCGGGAATGACCTTTGATCGGGCCTTTGTCAGTGGACTTCGCAGGGCCGCTGATACCCTGACCTTGATTTTGGAAGAAATCGGCCAGAATGAATGCCCGGTAACAGCGGATCCCGCTCTGAATGAAAGGATGTACGGGGAATTGCAAGGCTTGAACAAGGACGAAACGATTGCCCGATTTGGGGCCGATCAAGTCCATCAGTGGAGACGTAGCTACGATATACCTCCACCGGGTGGGGAAAGCCTCAAGGATACAGCAGCACGCGTTTTGCCGTATTTCCGTTCGACAATCGAACCGTTGTTAAGGGCAGGTCAAAATCTGTTGGTGGTTGCCCATGGAAATTCATTGCGGGCCCTCATCATGGAGCTTGAACAACTAACCCCCGAACAAATCTTACAGTTTGAGTTACCTACAGCCACCCCGCGGATTTACCTCTTGAATCAGGATCTGGGTATAGAATCAGCCCAAACCATTTGAGCCCGGGTTTAGACCTAAATTGCAACATGAATTGGAATTATGCATCAGATCGCGAAGCCGTAGACGGACTCAAAAACCTCTACGGAGACTTTCTGCGTGAAACGGGCAAGGTGTTGGTCGGTCAAACGGAGGCCATTCGTTCGGTATGGATGGCGTTGTTAGCCAATGGTCATTGTTTTTTGGTCGGAGTGCCCGGACTAGCCAAAACAACCCTCGTTCAAACCATCAGTGCGGTTCTTGATTTGGATTTCAAGAGAATTCAGTTCACCCCGGATTTGATGCCCGGGGACATTACTGGTTCGGAAATTTTGGATGCGAATCGCCAGTTTCGTTTTGTCCCCGGACCGCTCTTTGCGAACATGGTTTTGGCCGATGAAATCAACCGAACCCCACCCAAGACCCAGTCTGCCTTGTTGGAAGCCATGCAGGAACGGCAACTGACAGTTGCAGGACATACTTACCCGTTGCCTTCGCCTTTTTTTGTTTTGGCAACCCAAAACCCTATTGAACAAGAGGGCACCTACCCCTTACCCGAAGCCCAATTGGACCGCTTCATGTTTCAGATACGGATGGGTTATCCTTCCTTGGCCGAAGAAGTGCAGGTGGTCCGTCAAACGACCATGCCTCGAAACGAATCGCCGGCCAAGGTCTTGGATGCCGCAGGGCTGCTATATTTTCAGGAATTGATCCGGCGAATGCCGGTGACCGATCATGTGGTGGAATATGCGGTACGCTTGGCGGCGTCCACCCGTCCCGGAACAGAACATGCATCTCAGTGGACCAAGGACATGGTGCAATGGGGGGCGGGACCGAGGGCCTCGCAGTACCTGGTTTTGGGGGCCAAATGTCATGCCGCAACGCTGGGCAAGTACAGCCCGGATATCGAGGATGTTCAGGCGGTGGCCACTGAAGTTCTGGCCCACCGCATGGTCTTGAATTACAAAGCAGAGGCCCAGGGCCTGCGCCCCGAAGACCTCGTAGCCCGTTTGCTGGAGGTTTCGGGTTTTGGCACGAAATTTGATACCAAAAGGTAAACCATTCCGTTAACCACCTATAATTCCAATCTTATGATGTCTCTGGTCCTCATGCTCGGTATCATGCTAGCCTCTTGGCTGGTGGGTGCCCGTTTCAAAAGTCGCTTTAAGTTATATTCTGCCACGCCCTTGTCCTCCGGCCTGACCGGTGAAGAAGTTGCCCAGCGCATGCTTGCGGAACACAATATCAAGGATGTCCAAGTCATCTCGACGGGTGGACAATTGACGGACCACTACGATCCGAGCAAGCGGACGGTCAATCTAAGTCAGGAGGTTTATTACGGGCGTTCCGTGGCGGCCGCCGCTGTTGCTGCCCACGAAGTGGGCCATGCGGTTCAGCATGCCACGGCTTATTCGTGGTTGCAATTTCGCTCGGCCATGGTTCCCGCCCTTAGTGTTACCAGCCGTTTCATGCCGTGGGTCCTTTTGGCAGGCATAATGACTTTGAACATCTTCCCTCAATTGTTGATGATCGGCATCGTTTTGTTTGCAGGGACGACCTTGTTCACTTTTGTGACCCTGCCGGTCGAATTTGACGCATCCCGTCGGGCCTTGGTATGGTTGGATCGAAGCAATATTGCCCAGAGTCAGCAACACACCATGGCCAAGGATGCCTTGCATTGGGCGGCCATGACTTATGTTATTGCTGCACTTTCATCCCTGGCAACCCTCCTGTATTACGTTTCGATTTTCATGAATCGTAGGGACTAAGTTCCAGGCACCGGTGCTGACCGATACCCATTGCCATCTCTACGCTGACGCCTTTGGCGATGATCTTGAGGCGGTTCTGCAGAGGGCTGCATCGGTTGGTGTTACCCGAATTTATTTACCCAATGTTGACCAATCGACCTTGGAACCTATGCGTTCGTTGGTGGAGGCCTATCAAGGCCCCATCCAACTGAGAACCATGCTGGGTTTACATCCTTGCTCGGTCGAAGAGACGTGGAAGGAGGAATGGGAAGTCCTTGACGCCCTTTTGAGAGCAACCCACCCTGCCTCCAAAGGACCGGTGGCTGTGGGGGAAATTGGCCTTGATTTGTATTGGAGGCAGGACAATCTGGACTTGCAAGTGGAGGCTTTAAGGGCGCAAATTCACACAGCCATCCAATTGAATTTGCCTGTATGTTTCCACTCCCGAAATAGCTTAGATCAATTGTTGGATTGCACTTCCGGTTTGGACTTTAGGGCCGTCTATCATTGCTTTAGCGGAACCAAGGAACAGGCCGAAACGATTCTTCAAAGAGGCCAATACCTAGGCGTAGGGGGAACCCTCACCTTTGGATCCAATCGTGCTCTGAGGGATGTGATTGCGGGGGTGGACCGAACCCGGGTGATTCTCGAAACAGACGCACCATACCTGGCGCCTGTGCCCCACAGAGGCCAGCGAAACGAACCTGCCCATGTCTCCTTGGTGGCCAAGCACCTCGCGGCTCTTTGGGATATGGATATCGAGGAGGTGGCCGAAAGAACCACCCAAAATGCCTTGGCATTGTTCGAGCCCGAACAGGCCCATTCCCAAATCCAATCCCATGCCTAATTCCGGAAAAGGGGTTTTGGTTTTGTACACCGGAGGAACGGTGGGAATGCGGCAAGGTCCGCAAGGCCTGGTTCCAGCGTCGGTGGATGAGGTCTTTGGTCAATTGCCCAAATCGGTGTTATCGGGACATAACGCCCCAACCTGGAGGTCGCTTGAGAATCCATTGGATAGTTCGGATTTGCAGCCAGAACATTGGCAACAAATAGCCGGAATTTTGGCTGAATCTTACGAGCATTTTGAGGGTTTTGTGGTCTTGCACGGGACCGACACCATGGCCTATACAGCTTCCGCTCTGTCTTTTATGTTGCAGGGATTATCCAAGCCGGTGGTGCTCACCGGATCCCAACTGCCTTTGGGTCATCGTCGAACCGATGCGGTTCATCACTTGAATTCGGCTTTGGAATTTGCGATGGCCCAAAAAGAAAACGGCGAACCTCGTTTGCAGGAAGTCTGCCTGTACTTTCATAACAAAGTTTACCGCGGTAACCGCTGTCGCAAGAATCAGGCCAGCGGCTTTGACGCCTTTGAATCCCCCAATTATCCGGCCCTCGCAACGGCAGGGACTGCCTTGCGTTTTGATGAACAAGCGATGGAGCAGGGGCTTCCCGACCCCATCAACCGGCACTTGTGTTATCGATCGGCTTTGGATACCAGCATCGCAAGCCTGCGCATGTTTCCTGGACTCAATCCGGCTTTGGTCCGCGGGCTAACCGAACATACCGGAGCGCGCGTTTTGCTCCTGGAAGGATACGGTACAGGCAATATACCCCATCATCCCGCCTTAATTGACGCCTTGAGAACCTTTGTGTCCGGTGGAGGTCGGGTCGTTGCCCTTAGCCAATGCGTTGGCGGCTTTGTGGATTTGGAAAGGTACCGTAGCGGTCGTCAATTGCTGGACCTTGGAGCCATACCGGGAAGGGATATTACTTTTGAAGCGGCTCTCACCAAATCCATGCATTTGTTGGCGAATCCAACGGAGGATTCAGGGGATTCAGACCATGGCTTTGCTCGAAATTTTAGTCAAAGCCTGGTTGGGGAACTTAGCCTCGGTTCCGGGAACGACGCCAACGACGCATAAGCCCGGGTAAATCCGCTTCGCGGTAAACCTTGTGGATTTCTTTCAGATCATAACTTAACCCAAAATGGATTTGGACATAGCTATCGGGGAGAAAGCCCATGGTTCTCCGTTGTTTGGAAGGCATGGATTGGAAAATTTGGCCCAGGCGGTACGGCGTTCCCTCTCCGGTGGCGGGATTTACCACGGTGGGGTTTTCGGGCAGGACGAGGTTGGCATTGGCTTTGGACCATTCGGTGTAATTATTAGCATACAATTGCCCTGGTCCAAAATCATCGAGGTAATCGGTCAGGGCGAGATTCCATTTGACTTCTCCAAAGAAACGCAATCCGTTGTTACGATAAGAAATACGGCCCATGCTGTTGAGTAAGATTGCATAAGGACCGTATTCGTACAGGTTAACATCCACCTGTACCGGGTTGCTGAGGATCAGTCCGGCTTTGAAATTTTGCCCTTCGGTGCCAACGGAACGCAGCGGAATCAAGGCCACCGAATCCCGGTTAATGGCTCGGTCTCGGTTGTAAGAAACAACCCGGTAAGGATCAAAGCGTATGAGCCCGATACCCCAACCATAATCAAAGCTCCAACGGGTTTTGTTACGAAAGGCAAGGGGGGCCGTGTAGATTTGATTGTAGCTGACCCCGAAAATATGGGTTCGAAAGGCTACTTGGTTTTGATCTGTAACCGCGTACCTCTGGAAATTGTTATCAACGAGCACGGTTTCTTTGATACGACCAAAGGCGAAGGCTGCCGTTCGGTCCAACATCCCCACCCTGCTGAAGTGACCTTCGATGCGGAAGGAGCGAAGCGGTTTGGTTTTCTTTTCGTAGGCGATGCTCCAGCTACGGTCCAGAAAGGTGGGTATGCCGTATTGGTATTTGAGATCCCCCATATAAAAGGCCAGGCCTGTCGAGAAGCTCAGTTCCTGTTCGGGGAAGGTAGGGCGCAAAATCAAGGAGGCACTTCCTTCAACAGCCTCGACTTTTTTGCGAAGCAATTGAAATTCAAGTTTACCAACAACCGTATCGGACGAACCCGGTTTGACCATTTGGGCAAGAACTTCTTTGGGAACCAAGCTATCTCTTTCCAGGTCCAGGTTGTTCATGCCAGCCAATTGATTGACCATGGTTTCGTATTCGATTCGACCGACCAGGGTATCATCCATGGAAACCGGATCTCCATCCCCAAGGGTTTTGCGAAGGGGTTTGAGGAGAATACGGAGGTTGTCTTTTTCAAAAACCAGGTAGGATGGAATGCTGCGGTCCTTTATGCTAAGGCGCAAAGTATCCCCGGATTCGGAGCGCTGATGTTCAATAGCCAATCCTCCGGCTCCAAAGATCTGTACCGCTCCGCAATCACCCCTGTAGCCTAGCAACTCAATGCGACGGCGCGTAACGGTAACAACCTTGGGATTGCATGCAGGGGCGATGGACGGCTGGTTACCTGAATTTTGAACGGTGATACGCGGAAGGCGAGGGTTTACGTTACGGTCCATAACTTGCAAGCCACCCTCAGCGGTGACTTCGTTGACCGAGAGGGTTTGGGATGCCAATCCCGATGTAGAGAGGGCATAAGCAGCCGCGGTAGAGGTAAAGTTCCGGTCAAAATACAGACCCGAGATTCGAACACGGCTTGTTTTGAGTTGTTCGGACAATCCCAAATGCAATAAACCCAGAGGATCTCCTTCGGATTGGTCATAGTTATGATAAAACGAGAGATTTTCTAATTGCCATTCGGTACCGTTGCCGCCAATTTTCTCAAAAAACAATCCGGAAAAATTATTAAAAAATTGTCCGTTTCTAAGCTTAACTTGGACGTTTTCGGAGGCTGGGTTCAGCAAGGGGTGATGCACCATGATGGCAGGTTGCAGACGACCGCAACGCGAAACCTTGTAGTCAAAAATTTCAACTTGACCGCGATTCCAAAAAGGTTCAAAATGCAAGGCCTGGTCCAAGCGATCAAACCATACATTCCGCATTTTAATAAATGCTTTTGGATTGTTTCCTGTTACAACAATTCCTTTACCCGACTGTTCACGGAACAGCGAACCTATCATGACGCTTCTCCCGGGTGCTGGCTGAATTAGCAAGCTACCTTCGACCCAAATGGATGCTTCGGGCATCAAAAGTACATGGGTGTACCGGCTTAGATCTAGGGTTTGATTCGGGCCCACCGTTAGGGTTTCACGGAGAATGAGGGTATCCGATGACTGGGCGTGGAGGGGTGTGGCAAGGCAAAACCCGAGCAAAAGACCCAGGCTCATCGTGAAGACATGTACAAAACGGTTGTGCATAGATGATTGTTGAAGCAATTTTATTGAACAGTCACGAGGACGGGATCCGGGTACTGGATGGTTTGGTTGCCGGCTTTTAGGGTGATATTCGTAAAGCCCAAAAGGGCCGTTCCTCTGCGGTCTTTGAAGGACTTGGAGGAGAAACTTGCCTGCGTGACATTGAGCTCTTGGGGCGTTCCTCCAATTTTTCGTACTGTATAGCCGGTAACTACGTAAGGTGACTGCACGAAGGCAGGATGGGATGCGGTAAGTCCAAGCGTTCGTTCTGCAACAAAAATGGACTTAGGTAGAATGTTTCCAGGGGCCATGCTTAGGCTCAATTTGGGCTGGGGGATTTCTTTCACAAAAACAGAATCCATAAACAACAACCCGTTATTATCCACCATTTCCAACCTACACCAACCTGTTTTTTGGGGCGTGAAGATGAGGGTATCTTTATCGGCCAGGTAGGTAGCAGAGGGGTCTTGTGAGCAGATTACTTTGAGACCGGGTTTGGACGGTAGTTTGACCGCTTGACGGTATGGAATACCTGCGTAACACACGTTGATATTTTGGCTACCGGGCTTGGCAAAGGAAGCCGCCTGAACATCAATAATCAAGGTTTCTTTTTTAACAGAACCCTTAATGGCTAAAAGATGAAAACCGGCTGAGACGGGTTTGAATTCGATGCCATCTTTGGATAGGCGGGTCAAACCCTGTTGACTTTTCCCATCCCGCAACACGTCGACCGAGGTAATGCTGTCCCCAACAATTTTGAAGAAAACTGAATCGCCAACCGGCATGCTAGCGCATTCGGCCAACAAGACCAAGGAAGGCTGCCTCAGGGAAGGGTTGCTGGAAGAAATATTCCCTTGAGATAAAATCACCGATTTCAGCCTGTATTCTTCGACAAAAAGCAGGGCCAAATCCAAGGGTACATCTTTGAATTTGTTACGAACCCAGGTGTTAGCAGGCATTTTCTCTTGAATGATGTCTTGGATTTCGTCTTCAAACAAACGAGCAAAAAGGGCTTTGCGGGGGTTGGATGCCGGGAATGCTTCGTAAACCTGGTAGAGTTCTTTGATGGTTTTGTAGAGTCGATTCCCCAAACCACTCGTGATTAGTAGACGCTGCGTATACGATTTGTTGGTCAAACTTTGGACTGACTGGGCCAGGTCCACACCTTCGCGAACGGCGCTTTGCTCTAGCTCTTTGGAAATGGCCTGTACCTCTCGGTTGAAGGCGCGATTCTCGGCGGGCAGCTCCGCCGTATCCAATTCTTTAAAGAAAAAGCGGACACCCCGTACCGAGCCAATCCAGTCTTCGGGAATGCTCATCACAAAAAACGTTACCATCGTCAGGTACATCAGCCCGATGAATTTAAAACGCAGCAATTTGGATTTGCGAACCAGCATAAAATGGGGCTGTTAAATCGTGAGGATGGCTAAAGGGACTTTACAAAAAAGAATGGATTCCCTAAACCTTCGGTTTTACCATTCATGTTTATGAGCTTGATGTTACGAAAAACAAAGGTGGTTCCGTTGGGGGCCGCTTGGTAAAGTCGGTGCATTTCGTTTCGAAAAAAACGGGTATTGCTTTTCATGGTAACAGGAGCTTCACCCGGTTTGTAGGCGGTTATTTGAAATTGAATTACCTGCCAAGCAGGGCTTTCAGCCTCAAGGCAATGTGCATTGGTAATGTTCACCGTATCGCCGCTTATATCCCGAAGCTGCACCCTTAGGGACGGTGGGCGGAGGGCAACCAAGGTTCGCACATCGGCCACTTGATCTTGGTACAGGAGTTTTAGGGTGAGTCGACCCTCTTCCCGGGCGGTGATGCGCAGGTTGTTTCCTTTTTGGTCAATTTGGGCATCGGGCGAAACAACACGGAACGCATCGGGTCGGCTGTATTCGCTAAGGTCCAAGGTAATATCCAATGGAATGCCGACATAGGCGGCAATTTCCTGCTTGCTTTCCAAGAAACGAAGGCGTGGTTTAACAACGGAAAAAGTGTGGGTGATGGTTTCATCCCCGCAACGGGCCTCCAGGGTGTATTCCCCACTCGCACGGGGTAAAAAATCATAATCAAAAAAGATACCCTGCCCCAACCCTTGCAAGTCTTGACCGTTGATAACAACAGTAGGCCGTAGGGAATCCCTGCTGTAAAAACGAAATGGGATGCTCTCGCCCAAATAGTACGAATTCTTGAGGACTTGCAACAATTGTAGGTTTCGTACGCTGATTTGGTTGACCAAAGTGCCTGTGCGCAATTCTTGTTTGAGGTAACGCATGGACTCCAACAAGAATCGAGACTCCATTTCACCCAAAAGCAAAGGAAAAGCTCCGTTGGGGAAGTCATTCCCCGCCCCTAAGTTGAGAACATAGGTGCCGTTTTTTTTATTTTTCTTAAGGTGTAGACTTGAAGCTAAATCTTGACGGGCCTCGGCATTGTAAAGCTGCAGCCATTCATTGATTCGCACTTCCAAGCCATTCCATTGTTTTTTCTTTAGATTTTTGAAGTAAGTAATGCTCTTCAGCCATGCAAGGTCAAATCCTGTCTTTGCATGCATTGCATTGAAATGACTTCTCGTCGAGTCAAAGGCAACAGCCACTTCCAAGACCAGGTTCTTGTAATGACGGTCTTCGGCACCTCTTGGTTGATAGTCGTTAATCTGGAGAAGCAGGCGTTGATTGAGTTCGTTCAAAGTTTGACCTGAACTCGGAATCCTTGCAACATAATTTGAATCTCCGCTAAATGCGTAGAATATGATAAAGACTAGGTACAAAAACGAAAGCTTCCGGAAAGTCCAGAATTGCTTTTGAGAAATTGCGGTGTATTCGGCCATCTTCTTATCGCCCGCTTAGCTCGCTAAATTTTTGGTTAAGGCGCTTGAGATGCTCGTTGTACTTTTGGATTTCTTGGTTCATATTCTCCATGGATTGCATCGATTGGGATGCAATTCCGGCATTTTTGTCCAAGTGGTTGCTAAAGGCCTGGAGGGACTGCTGCATTTGCTGTACTTGCTGACCCAATTGGTCAAACTTTTGTTGCAAATCGGGAGAAGCGATCCCTGCGTTGATCCCGCCTGCAGAACCGGGGAGGTTGGATGATGCATTTTTGTCAACCAATTGGGGAAAAACATTTTCCCAAGCGTATTCTTTTTCGGATTTGGTTCGTTCAAAGGCTGAAACCAAGAAAACAACTGCCTCAATGGCTAAGCCAACAATGAACAATTCGGTAGCATATTCCCAGCCGACAAACTTGAACATAGAAGCAATCAGAACGATGGCGGCGCCAAAACCGTAAAAGAAAGTAATCGGATCAAGTTTTCCTTGGGAAGGTTGGTTGTTTAGGCTCATGGGATAGGTTTTATGAAGGAAGATGTGATTTTATTTTTTGAGAAGACTTGCTTGGAATTCGTTCCAATAATTGGTCTGTTTGGCATAAGCCTTGCGGAAGGCCCATTGGACTGAAACAAACAAAACAAGAATAGCCGCAACTAGAACGGCTAGGATTGTTAGGAGTTGACGATTTTTGATGGACTGCAGCCCATCTTGGAATTCTTGGATGGCTTTGTTTTGTTGATTGTATTTGACCTCAAAACTCTCAAGGGCCAGGTTGAGGGCTCTTTCATTTTGGCCTAATTTGGCAATGTTATCGGCGATTTGACGGTTGAGAGAATCCATGTTCCTCTTGTAGGCCTGCCCCTGATTTTGGACTTGTTTTTGGAGGGCAATAATTTCGCGCTGGGCTCTCCGAAGTGCATCGTTTTGTTCAGCAAATGTGCTTGTTGTTCCGTTGCTTTGTCCTGTGTTTTGGGCGGAAAGGGTGCCAAAATTGGTTAGGGTTAGGATGCACAGCAGGCCCGTCATGAGCCGAATAAATCCAGAACGGTTGCCAACGATTGCCGTGTTTGAAGTTTGAGGACGGTTTAACAAAGCCATTTCAAATATTTTTATCAAAAATAGGCATAATTTAGGAGGTATAGCGCGCATTTGATGTTATTTGATGATAATTCATAAATTTTGAGGGTGTTAAGGGGGGCGGTTCCCCTCCTCGATCCTCAATAATGCACTATCAAGGGGTTTTTGTCGTATTTTTGCGCTCCTTATTCGGTAAGTGTCCGAATACCAAAGGAGAGGTGTCCGAGTGGTTGAAGGAGCACGCCTGGAAAGTGTGTATACGGGAAACCGTATCGAGGGTTCGAATCCCTCTCTCTCCGCATCCCAAGCCCATGCCCCCGAAAGGGGGCTTTTTGATTTGAGGAAGTGCCATGCGTGCTTAGGCGCATTCCAAGAATAAAAATGTGAGGAACGAAGTTCCGGCATGGGCTGTCAATGCTAGGACCTCCCCCTTCGGGATGTCCGAGCGCAGCGAGGATAATGCCGGGTTAACTACGAAGTTCAGCCCCCGCAGCGGTTTTGGATCGCTCATTCACCCCCAAAACCCCCTTATAACGGCCTGGGCCCTACCAAATTCACCCCGAATAAGCCGTTTGAACACCACCAAAGCGTGTAATAAATGCATTTTGGGGAGGAATGCAGGGTAATGCAGGTTGTAAAAACGCCTTTTGCTGCGATGAAAATGGCATTCACTGCGAATACTGCGGTCGTGGTGTCGTTTACCGCTGCCGGCCGTTGCCCCTTGAAGGTGCACAAAGCGGGCATTTTGGTCCAGAAATACCTGCAGAGGACCTAATTTCCGGAGCCGTTCCACCGTATCGGCCTCCTCGAAATACAAAAAATACCCCTCGTCCAGCTGCCAATCCAAACGATCCAAGGCCACCAAGTTCAAAAGGACCGCGGCCCCGGATGGGTAAAGGATACCATGGGTGGGATGGGGTTCATCAAGAAGGACCATGCCGCGTCCATGGGATGGTATCCAGCAACCACCCCTGGTTTGGAGGCTGCCATCCTCGTTCAGGAGACAACCACCCACCATCACCGCCCAACCGGGTCTTTGATTCCGGGTCATCGCAATCCCCAGTTTGTGCAGAGCGTCCTCCATTGCAAAGGCATCGTTGTTCAAGAGCAAAACCCCGTCCAAGGAATTTTCTTTTTTGCAAAATCCTCGCAATTCTTGGAGGCCTTGGTTGTTAGCGTGGGCAAAACCTTTGTTGGAGCAACGCAAGATGAATGGGTTGAATCCGGAATCCTTTACCAAGGGCGCATCGCCTTGAGGGCTGTTATCAACAACAATTACTTTTAAGCGGACCCCTTCTTGCAAACGGAGATGCGACAAGCAGCGAAGCGTTAATTCCGGTTGGCCAAAGTGCACAACGATGACTCCCAAAGTGAGCATACTATCGGAGGCGTCTGCTTCTTTTGCGTTCAAAATCAATATTTTAGGCCCTCTTCTTGGCCGTAACAAACCATTGATGAGTCAAAAAGTCATCCGCCCAACCCAAACTCAATCGGCTTATCCAGGGGCGGAAGCGAGGTCCTTTTTGGTAATGCATGGCCGGTATAACACGAATTTGTTCGTATTGATCAGGGTCCGGCAAGGCGCCTGCGTTTTGTCTTGCAAAAAACCTCAGATGGGTATGATCCAGGATTCCATCCGGAGTATAACCAAAGTTCCCTTGAACTGCAATTTTCCATAATACGGAAATTTCTCTGATGTTGGGAAGGGATATAACCAGGATTCCGCCTGGCTTGAGATAAACCGACCAATTTCTTAACACATTCCAAGGATCTACCAAGTGCTCCAGCACATCCGGGCACAGCAAGACGTCAAAGGCATCGCATTTCATAGAAGGAACGGGCGATGAAAGGTCCCTGATCAAGAATTCATCAATACAAGGATTTTGTTGAACCGTACCTTCCAGTGTCATTAATTCAACACCAGCTACATACGCTGCCTTGCCAACGGCTTTTGCATGGGCCAAGGTATAGCCACCCCCCGCACCCAGTTCCAGGATTCGTTTTCCCTCAACGGACCCAAGGCATCGAAGGACATCCATTCGAGCGTGCTCAAAATAATCCGATGGTTTATGAAGGTACGATTCCATGTTAAATTATTATTTGGTTTCTTTCCTTGAAAATTCACTTTGCGTTTTTTTCCATAATACAATGGTAACTAACGCATTAAGGCACATTCCCAAGGCGTAGGCCGCTACCGAAGCCTCCCACCCATAGCGGGCGGTTCCCCAAAGGACGCCAACCACATAAAATGTTTGAAAACCAAGATCAATCATCACGAGCCAACTTGCTTTTTGGCGTGAAAGCATGGCATTGTGGAGACCCCAAACACCCGCTTTGAGTACATCCGTTGCCAAGTGCAAGGGTAGGATCACCAACATCGGGGTAAAGGCTTCGCTGAACATAAATGAAATGGCCCGACCCCCCAAAGCCAAAACAAAGAGTGCGTAGAGACCTACCAAGAACGAGGACCCCAATGCGGCTTGTAAGGAGAGTTTGGTGTAGGTTTTTCGGTCACGAACCTCGCTTAGCGATGGCAAAAAATGCGATGTCATTAGTGTCGATATAACCGGTACCCAAAGGTTTCCAATGCGTTGGACCCCTTCCCACCAACCCGCAGTTTCGGCTGAAAATTCTATAAGCAGATGTGAGCGAACGATAACCAGAACCAATTGCGTGATCCCTACCGAATACAACGCCATACCGACCAAGGGCCAAAGTGGCGAGTGCAGGTATCCTCGCCGAACCCAAAAGGAGAGAATTTGCCGCCACCAACCCCCAATTTGGGGCCTTAGATACCCATAGGAATAAATCGCCAGCGGTACCTGGGCCAAACCCAGGCCCAAACAAGCGCCTGTCAAACCCCAGCGATACCCCAGGATTCCAAAAAGCAAAATGGTCCAGGCTGTTTGGGCCATATTGAGCAAAGCGTTTCGTTTGTAATGACGCTCGGACGCTGCCAGGGCCAGCGCTCCGGCCCAAAAGGTCGAACCCAGGGCCATCACGGGCATCACGATGGCCAACCACAACGGGAAGTCTTTCCCCAAAAGGGGGATGAAGGCCCATGGCAGTAGGGCCCACCAAACCACGGCAACCCCTAAACTCAAGGTCAAACCAAAATGCAGCCCATCGCTAAAGAAGCTCTTGGCCGGTTGTTTTCCCCCCTTTAGGCGGCTCAAACCCTGAATGAGGGCATTGTAAATAGAAAAGCCCCCCGCATTTTGTTGCAAATACAACAAATTCTGGAATTGACCGATCAAGGCCAAACCGGCAGGTCCGAACCAAAGGGCCATGAGCTTGCCGACCCCGTAGAGCCCGGTAAGCTTGAAAGCCGATTGAAGGATAGACCAACCCAGGGCTTTTTGAACAGGTTTGGAGGGTTTACGCAAGGCCATGCAGGGTTGGGTCAAAGGTAAACCCTGCTTTCAGCATCCATAGCCGAAGCTCAAACCGAAGCATAAACCAACCCATACCAAGCAGGCCCTCTTAACACGGACTTAAAATTTTATTCACCTCAAGGTGATTTGGGCTTCATAAAGCCATAAAACAGCCCATTGAATTTTGAAAAAAAAAGTCTGAAATGAAAAAAACCTTTTTCTTGCTGTTAGGCTTCATTGCCTTGTTGAGTTTACCGGGCAAAGCCACGGCTCAAGGTCTTGCCTTGGGTCAAGTGAGCGGGCTCGTCGGTGATACCGTTTTGGTTCCCGTGACCGTTACAGGTTCTGGATCCTTGGTGGTTTCGGCCATGACTTTGGGTGTCAATTACGACTCAACGCGCCTTCGTTGTTTGTCTTCGTTGGTGGACGTTCAGCCCGCCGTAACCACCGCTAATTTATTAACGAATTGCGGCTTTTTTTCGGGAACCGGTGCTGCATTGAATACCTCCGCTTCACAATTCCGTTTGTCATGGTATGATTTGAACCCTGCCACCGTTTCAGGAACCTTGTTCAAAATACGATTCGTCATTCTGCGATCGGGCACGGCTTCTTTGGCTTGGGATTTGGCGACGCCGGGCTTGACCGAATTAGGGGATGCCGATGGCCTTCCCTTGCCTGGACTCACCTTTGTGAACGGTTCAGTACAGGCCATTTCTTTCCCATCGCTTTCGTTGGGTTCTGTTGCAGGTCGCGTTGGGGATACGGTATCGGTTCCAGTTAACATTCAAATGGACCCTGCTTTTACAGTCGGCGCGATTTCTTTGGCCGTCAACTACGACAGCACTCGCCTGCGTTGTGCAGGCTTGCCAACATCCGTCCTTCCTGCGCTCAGCAATTCCCTGTTGGGTAACTGCGGGTATTTTTACAACCTAGGTGCCAATTTTTCAGATAGCGGATCCCAGTTCCGGGCAGGTTGGTTTGACGCCAATGCCATCAATGTGAACGGCTTGCTCTTTAATATGCGTTTCGTTATTCTCCAGAGCGGCCCCACGTCCTTGTCTTTTGACCTCACCACGGCCGGTAATTGTGAATTGGCAGACAGCAATGCAGCAGCCTTGAACAATGTTACCTACAGCGGCGGTGTTGTGACCGGTAACTTGGGCAGCATTGCCTTCGGTTCTCGATTCAAGACGGTTTCAGAAAACGGTAGCGGTGCCTTCATCCCGGTGACCCTATCCAATGTAGCAACCCTACCTGCCAACGGTTCTTTCCGCATCTCTCTGCTCAGCACTTGGAGCAACGGATCCACGGCCGATCTCAGCGGTTGGCAAACCCAACGCATTCAAGTCACCAACAGCCCTACGGCCATCCAAATCCCGTTGACTATCAACAACGATGCATCTGTAGAGGATGACGAATATTTGGTATTCAAAATCGATAGCCTTGAAGGTTTGACTTTGACCGGGGCCGATTATTTTACTTATTTTATCACAGACGATGATAGACAGGCCCCTGTTTCCAGTGGTGCAGTGGTCATGACTCCCTTGGCTAGCTTTGATCCCACTCCGGGGCTCGCAGCCACAACCGAGGTGGTGGCTTACGATCCGATTAGCAAAAGAGCTTATTTGAGCTCTGGCGTTCAGCGCCGTTTCGATATGGTTTCTTTGGCCAATCCTTCGTCACCCGTGACCTTGGGTTCGGTGAGCATGCAGCCTTACGGCGGAATTACGGGCTTGGCCGTCAAGCCCGGTTTGTTGGCCGTTGCCAGCCCGGACTCAATCGAACAAAACCCTGGACGCGTCATTTTCTTTGATACGTTGGGTAATTACAAAGGCCAAGTAACGGTCGGTGCCTTGCCTGATATGATCACCTTTACCCACGATGGAAAATACCTTTTGACAGCCAACGAAGGTCAGCCCAATACGACCTTCTCGGTAGATCCCGAAGGTTCGGTAAGCATCATCGATGTTCAAGATACCAATTATGTCCAATCCGATGTAACAACCTTGAATTTTACGGGTTTCAATGCCATAAGCGCATCTTTGATGGCGTCGGGTGTTCGCAAGGGATCTACGTTCGGAACTTTATCTCAAAATCTTGAGCCAGAGTATATTACAGTATCTTCGGACAATACAAAGGCTTGGGTAACACTTCAGGAAAACAATTCCATTGCTCACTTGGATTTGGTTAACAAAATTGTTACCAACATAACCCCTATGGGCATGAAAAATCATCAGACCGCTCAAAATGGATTTGATGCATCGGATAACAACGGGGTTGTTTTGATGACCAACTGGCCGGTTAAATCGTTTTATATGCCGGATGCACTTGCTCAATTCACGGTAGGTACCACTACGTATTTGGTGACCGCCAACGAAGGAGATGAGCGCGAGTACACGGCTTTGAATGAGCGCACCACCGTTGGCGCCGTCAATTTGGATCCAACCCGCTTCCCCAACGGTGCCATGTTGAAGGAAACCCATGCCTTGGGTCGTCTTCGAATCACCAACCAAAGCGGAGATTTGGACGCTGACGGTGATTACGATGAATTGCACATGGTGGGGCCGCGTTCCTTTGCGATATACAATGCCGCCACCGGTGCCCAGGTTTACGAGTCCAAGAACTTGATCGAGTCGATTGTGTTGGCCGACCCAACTTGGGGCCCCTTCTTCAATGCTGACAGCGAAAGCAATACCCGCAAAAACCGCAGCCGCTCCAAAGGCCCCGAGCCCGAGGGTGTCGCCGTTGGCAAAATCGGCTCGCGTACCTTCGCTTTCATCGCTTTGGAGCGCGTTGGTGGGGTGATGGCCTTTGAGGTGACCAACCCAGCGGCCCCTGTCTTTAGTGGGTACCTGAATACTCGTTCTACTTCCAGTTTGGCAGGCGATCGCGGTGCTGAGGTGATTCAATTCTTGGGTCACGATCAAAGCCCCAACGGAAAGCCAATGCTTTTGGTTGCCAACGAAATCAGTGGAACCTTGGCCTTGTACGAAGTTGGGATGGGCTTTAATGTTCTGAGCGGTCGATTGACCTACGCCAATACACAGTCCACCCCTTTGGTGGGAGACACCCTGCGCTTGATCAATACGAACGGGCAGGCAATCGCGACCACCACAACAGGAACCGATGGACGGTTTAGCTTGGAGAATTTCGCGGCCGGATCATACCAAATCAAAGGCAATACGAACCGTGCGTGGGGTGGGGTGAACGCCACCGATGCCCTCGAAGCCCGGCGTATTTATCAGGGTTTGCTGAATCCGACGCCCATTGTGGCCCTTGCAGCGGATGTAAACACCTCGAACTTGGTCAACAACACCGATGCATTGATGATTATTCGTCGCTCGAACGGTTCCCTTTCGTCGTTCCCCTCCGGAAATTGGCAGTACAACAGCGGTACCTTGGACTTTAGTACGGGCCGCTTGCTCCAAGCTTCGGTGACAAGCCTCGCCAGTGGTGATGTGAACGCTTCCTATTTTGGAAGCACCAGCGGTCGTCTTGCCTTGCCGCGTCTGCTTCCTTCCAACACGGCTGTTGGGTTCGAACTGGGTCAAATACAGCGTGTGGCTGTTTTGGCAGGGAAGACCATGGAAATGGGAGCTATGTCCTTGGATTTGCCATGGCCAAACGGACTTGAACTCGTTTCGATCCGTGCTAATATGGGCGAAAACGCTTTGTTGCATCATTTGGCCGATGGACGATTGCGTATGGGTTGGGCAGCGCCCGAAGGACACAAAGTGCGCGCCGGTGATGTGCTTTTCGAAATGGAATTGAGGGCCGATGAGGGGGTTGAGGTTGATTTCTCGGCTCTGACCCTCGGTAGCATGAGCGAAATTGCCGATCCAATGGCTCAGACCATCACCGATGCCAGCTTGGTCATGCCGCGTTTGGCTTCCAAGGCTCGTCTGATGGGGGAACTACAGGTTTGGCCCAATCCGGCTCGTGATTTTTTGAATTTCCAATTGGCCCTCGAGTCAGGGATTCATTCCTATTCGCTTGAAATGATCGATGCCCTGGGCCGCGTCGTCAAGTCAGATTACCAGGCGGTCACCGCTGGGGAACTGCGTACCAAATTGAGTTTGGACGGCATCCCTTCGGGAACGTATTTGGTCCGCTTGGGTTTGATAGGAGTCTCCGGCGCCACCAAAACCCTGGTTCAGCGGGTAAAAGTTCAGCCATAACCTTGGTTTGTCCTTCGAGTTGGCTTCAAGGACAATGCCCGGATTCGTTCCGGGCATTGTTTTTTGGGGAGATAACCCATTTTGAGGTCCAAAACCCTTATTATTGCCTCCCTTAACGCTTAAACAACCCAACGACCCTTTTTCCTTTCTATTTTTGTTCATCCATTTATAAACCATGAAAAAAATCGTTCTTTTTACTGCCGGCCTCCTTGCCATGGCCCTGATGGGTTTCGGTTTTGATGCCCAGGCTCAGGGTAAGACCGCTCAGCCTGCTACGGCCAAAACAGCTGACACCGCCACCCAAACCAAGGGAGACACCGCAGCCAATACACCATCCGACTCGGCTGCCGCTGAGTCAGCTGCTCCTGTGAACGAAGGGGGCGACTCCATTCACTACGTTTTCAAGCAGAAGTTCATTGAAGGGGATGTCATCTGGATGGCCCCGGTTTTGATTTGCTTGATTTTTGGATTGGGCGTCATCATTGAGCGGGTTATTTATTTGAATTTGGCGACCACCAATACCACCAAATTGTTGGCAAAGGTTGAGGATTCTCTCAAAGCCGGGAACCTGGAAGGTGCCAAAGAAATTTGTCGGAACACCCGCGGTCCCGTTGCAAGTATTTTTTATCAAGGTTTGGAACGTTCCGGTGAAGGGGTTGATATTGCCGAAAAAGCAGTGACTTCCTACGGTTCCGTTCAAATGGGCCAACTCGAAAAAGGATTGATTTGGATCTCTCTCTTCATCGCTTTGGCGCCCATGTTGGGCTTCCTTGGAACGGTCGTCGGGATGATTCAGGCCTTCGATGCCATTGAAATTGCCGGTGATATTAGTCCATCTTTGGTGGCCGGTGGTATCAAGGTGGCCCTTTTGACGACAGTTTTTGGTCTGATTGTGGCGATGATTCTTCAGGTGTTTTACAACTATTTGATTTCCAAGGTTGACTCCCTGGTGAATACCATGGAAGACTCTTCCATTAGCTTGATCGATCTTTTGGTTAAATACGGTAAAAAATAAAATCATGGGCTCCGACTTCATGATTGACGCAGGACTCTATTTGTCCTACATCATGTTTTTTGTAGCCTTTTTGGCAGCTCTGGCATTTCCAATTTGGGAGATTGTAACGAGCATGGAAGCTGCCAAAAAAGCGCTGGTTTCCGTCGGTTCGGCGGCTATCATTTTTGGTCTCTCTTACGCTTTGTCAGGGAACGAGGTACTTCCATCCTACGAGAAGTTTGGTATTACCCCCTTTTTGTCTCAACTCATCGGGGGTTCCTTGATTATGCTGTACATCACTAGTATTTTGACGTTCGTCCTGCTTATTGTTGGTGAAGTAGTCAATTTTTTTCGTTGAACCATTTTTGCTCTTAGGTAAATATTATGGCCAGACCGGTTCAAGAAGTTAATGCAGGATCCATGGCGGATATC
>Ga0214921_10001413_pt1 | contig 41134 bp, 69 predicted proteins | sample LL1505_MetaG_FD_177992 | JGI IMG/M metagenome (GOLD analysis project Ga0214921, IMG submission 177992) | Freshwater microbial communities from Lake Lanier, Atlanta, Georgia, United States - LL-1505 | ecosystem: Environmental > Aquatic > Freshwater > Lake | place: USA: Georgia | collected...
AATGGGGTGGTGGCACTATCGCATATTTTTTTTTATAGTATAAGCGTTGTAGCCTAATGTATGATTGTTGGTGGAGGTTGTTATGTTGGAGCGTGTTGATGAGGTTGACCGTTTGTTGTTGCGTGAGTATGGTCGTAAGTCGCCTCGTGAGTTGGAGGTGTTGACGGGTGTGCCTGCGTTGGAGGTGGCGCAGCGGTTGGAGCGTTTGTTGGGGGAGCGTAATTTTTTGTCTGAGGATGCGGCGATTCGTGTTCTTCTTTTCCGACTTGATGCGATGGTGGCTGAGGTTGAGTCGCGGTTGGTGGATGTGTCTGACCGTAATATTGGTGCGGTGGTGAATGCGGCTGCTGGTGCGATTGGTCGTCAGTTGCGGGTGTTGTCTGATTTGCGGGATAGGTCTGTGGTGGATTTGGACCGTGTGCAGGGTTTGTATGCGCGTGAGTTGGTGCGTATTGTGGAGTTGTCTTTTGAGCGTTTGTTGGGTAGGTTGGAGGAGCGGTTTCCTGGTGTGTCTGGGGATGAGTTGCGGTTGGAGTTTGAGTCTGTGATTGTGCAGGTTGCTTCTGAGTTTGATGAGGGTTTGGATGTTTGATGGGATTGCGGTGTTGGCTGTTGCTGAGATGCAGGCTAGGTCGCAGGCGCGGGTGTATCGGACTGACCCTGAGGCGTGGATGGCTGATATGTTGGGGGTTAGGTTGTGGTCGAAGCAGTCTGAGATTGCGGAGGCGTTTGTTACGAATCGGCGTTTGGCGGTGAAGTCTGGTAATGGTGTGGGTAAGTCTTCGTTGATGGCTGGTTTGATTTCGTGGTGGTGTTCTGTGTTTCCTGTGGAGGAAACGTTGGCGATTGTTTCTGCTCCGACTCTTAGTCAGATTGAGAAAGTTATTTTTGCTTATTTGAAAAATAATTTTGCGTCTGCTAAAACTTTGGGTGCTTCGTTGCGTGGGGAAATTTCTGAGGAGTTGACGTGGAAGGTGTTGAATCCTGTTACGGGGAAGAAAGATTTTTTGGCTTTTGGTAAGCGCCCTGCTGACCGTGATATTGTTTCGTCGTTTCAGGGTACTCGTAAACTTCGGACTGGTGTTTTCCTTGATGAGGCGGGTGGTGTGCCGAGGGAGTTGTTTACTGCTGCGGAGGCGGTGACTACTGGTGAGGAGTCGCGTTTGTTGGCAATTGGTAACCCTGACCGTCGCGGTACAGAGTTTTATAATATTTTTACTCGTAAAGAAATGATGGATGAGTTTTGGTTGGGAACTATTAGTGTTTTTGATTTGCCAACTTTTACAGGTGAGAAAGTTTATTCTGACCCAAAGCAGGAGGATGTGTTTCAACGGTCTTTGACTTCTGTGGATTGGGTTGACCATAAACGTCGTGTGTGGGGTGAGGGTGATGCTCGCTGGTTGGCTAAAGTTTTGGGTGAGTTTCCTGCAGAAACGGATAACACTTTTTTTGGGCAGGCTGCTATTGATTTGGGTGTGGATAAGGTTGTGGTTGATGATGCTTCGGTGAAGCCTGTGTTGGGTGTGGATGTTGCCAGGTTTGGTGATGATGAGTCTGTTATTTATATGAACCGTGGTGGGCGTGTTCGTGTGGCTGATGTGTGGGGAAAGGTGGATACTGTTGTGTCTGCTCGTCGCATTCACCAGTTTGCTATGTCGGTTGATGCGGCTGAGGTTCGGGTGGATGCTTCAGGTATTGGTGGGGCTGTGTTTGATATGTTGGATTCGTTGGAGGAGTTTGTTGAGAAACGTTATGTGTTGATTGGTATTGATGGTGCGGCGAGGTCGCCTGACCCTGCACAGTGGGCGAATGCTCGTGCATATAACCATGATTCGTTGCGGAAGCAGTTGATGGATGGGAAACTGGATATTGATTTTGATGATGTGGAGTTGCGTGACCAGTTGTTGATGGTGACGTATCGGTTTAATAGTCGTGGTGCTGTGCAGATTACTCCGAAGGATGAGTTGCGTGGTGTGATGGGTGGTTCGCCTGACCGTTTGGATGCGTGTATTTATGCGGTTACTGATTTGGCTTGGTCGTTGCCAAGTGAGGATGGGTTGGTTGCTGGGGATAGGGTGACGTTTGACCCTGCCGAGTTGTTGGATGTTTCTGTTAATGGTGCAGGTATGCCGTGGTAATGCTGTGATAAAGTTGTAGGTATGGCTAAAGAAAAGATTGAAGACGTACAGCAGAAGCAGCAGATAGAGGCGCTTGAAAGTGCGTTGACGGAGATTCGTGACCGTCATCAGACTACAGAGTTTCAGTTGCAGGAGCGTATGGTTGAACTTGACCGCATTATGGGTGGTCAAGATAACTGGATTCCTATTTTGTCGTATGGTGATGAGGGTCCAAGTATTGAACAGTTAGTTACACGGTCTAAACAAATTCGTGTTGCAGCAACGTTGAACCCGCATGTGAAGCGTGGTATTAAGTTGCGTTCTTCTTATGTGTGGTCTGACCAGATTGACTATTCAGGTATTCCTGGTATGGGTGAACCTGCTGGTCGTGGGCAGGCTAATGTTGGTGCGCGTATTGATGACCCCATTAATCAGCGTTACATGTTTAGTGCATTGGCTCGTGAAGAACGTGAAATGTCTTTGTACACTGATGGCGGTTTTTTGTTGATTGGTGATGAAACAGATAAAACGTTGCGCCCCATGCCTATCAGTCAAATTAGTGGTATGTATACGAATGATGATGACCCATCTGAGGTGTGGGCTTATCGTCGTTTGTGGTATACGGATGGTGGTTTGACACCTAATGTTGAATGGATTTTTACGGACTTGTTTAAGAGCAAGGCTACTAATTCAATTAATTATAATGGTGTGTCTGAGCGTGTGAATCGTCGCAAAACTTTGATTGATGGTTGGGTTAACACTCAACCTGGTTGGACTTTAGGTTTCCCTGATGCCGGATGTATTTTGGAATGGGCAAGGATTTATTCGGAGTTTATCAAGTCGGGTAAAATGATGACTGATGCGATGGCTCGTATTTGGGCTGTTGCAAAAGCACAGTCTGGTACGGGCGCAACACAGGTTGCGGCAAAGATTGCTGGCGGTACAGGTTTTGGTAACACTGCTGTTGGTAATGAACTTGCACCGTTATCTACTGCTGGTAAGGCTTACGATTTTGATGCTGGTCGCGCACTGATTTCTATTGTCGCAACAGGTATTGAAGTTTCCGTTATTCATTTGACTGCCGACCCTGGTGCTTCAGGTTCATCATATGGTTCTGCCGCAACACTTGACCTTCCAACTAGGCTTGCTGTTGAGGCTCGTCGCCGCTGGCATGAATGGTATGAGGAGCGTGTGTTGCGTTGGTTGGGTGCCCGTAATCCTCGCGCAAAGTTTCCGCCACTTGTTGATGGTGCAGAGTTGTATCGTAAGACTCAGGCTATTGTTTTGAAATGGCAGACTGGTTTGTACACACCCGACCAGGTTAAGAATGAGTTGCAGTTGTTGTTAGGTGACCCGATGCCATCTGAAATTCCTGATGGTGTAATGATTCCTAATAATGAGTATTCTGTTGGTCGTAACGATATTGACCCAATGGCGGCTATGGTTGCTTCACCAGACCAGGGGCAATCTAACGGTACTGGTTCGATGGATGGTTTGGGTATGGATTTGAGGAACGATACGATTCAATAGTTTTGTGATAACATTGTGTAGTATGAATACAAAACTTTTGACTGAGGCTTCTGCCTCTACGCTTACTCGCAACGGGAAACGTTGGAAGGGTGTTTTGGCTGTACCTGGTCAAGGTTCTTCAGGTTTTTATTCCGAATCTGTGTTGAAAGAGTTTGGTCCTAACGCAATCGCCGCTGGTGCTAAAGCGTTCATTGACCATGACACAGTTCGTTCACCAAAAGATATGATTGGTGTTTACCCTGACGGTGCTGTTTGGGATGAAGAACTTGGCGCATTGGTTGGTGAGTTGGAAGTTTTCCCTCACTGGCAAGAATTTGTTGAAGCGGTTGGTCCTCACGCTGGTTTATCCATTTACATGATGGGTGAAACAGATGCCGACGGTAATGTTACCGCACTACTTCCTGACCGAATGAATGGTGTTGACCTGGTTTCATATCCTGGTCTTGTTGGTTCAGGTTTGGTTGAAAAATTGTACGAGTCAGCGAAGGCTGCGCTTGCTACTGAGGATTCTGACATGGATGTTCAGGATGCCGATACCGTTAACACGGAAGGAATAAACATGGAAAAGGAAGAACTCCTTACCATCCTTGAAGGTTTTAAGGCTGAAATCACTGCTGCAGTGATTGAGTCAGTTAAGCCTGTTGAGGAAGAAATTTCTGCCGAAGAAGAAACTGAGGAACTCGCTGATATGGCGGCTGTTGCTGAAGTTGCTGTTGAGGCGGGTATTCCTGCTGAACTTCGTGCGGAGATTTACGAGGCTGCTAAGGTTATGTCGCATGTTGATGCGCTTGCTTTGGTTGAGTCGCGTAAGAACACGGTGGATGCAATCCGCAAGGCCGTGTCTGAAAGCGCAAAGGCTGAGGCTTTGGCTCCTGCTGGGCGCGTTGTTGAAGCGGGAACCGCTCGCTTTGACCTTACTCAGATTGCAAAGGTTAAGTAATGGCTAAAAATGAGATTTACCTTGATGGCGAAGCCATCCCCTACAAAGTTAACTCTGCTGTAAAGTCGGGAATGTTCGTTGTTCTCGGTGGAACTGCTGGTGCAACTGGTGCTGCAGCAACAGGAATTATTGGTGTTGCAGAAACAGATGCTGTTATTGGAGAAGATGGCAACTACTACGCTACTCTTCGCCACGTTGGTGTCTTCACTGGAACTACTGCTGCAGCAACATCGCCTGGTACAGCAGTGTACCTTGCATCGGCTGCAACATATGGTACAGCACTTTCTACCACGTCTACTTCCAACTACTTCGTTGGGTACGCTATCGCCACAAAGGGCGCTACCGCAGGTAACGCTCTTGTACGAGTCAACAACTAAGGAATAATGATGACTGACCGTAAACTTATGATTGAAAACGCGATTGAGGATATTAATCGCACCGCCACTGAACGTCAGGTAGAAGCAGGTCGCCTTTACTTGGGTGCGCTTCAGGGTGACCAAAAGGCTAAGCATGCCCTCATTGAAGGTATCTCCACATCGGACATTCCCGCACTGCTTGCTCCCGCCATCAACGTTCAGTTCCTCGCCAACTATGCTGCACAGCCTGTTGTTTGGAACGAAATTGCTGAAACCGTAATTGATGCACCTCGCTTTGGTGCTGTTGAATTTGGTGGTTTTGACTTTGATGTTGAGGCACTCAAGGGTGTTCACGATGGTGACCAGTACGTTGGTGCTGGACTTCCTGGTGTTGGTGAACTTGCCGAGTACCCCGCTCTCAGTTTTAGCACTGAGCAGTTGAATGCCGACCTTCGCAAGAATGGTGTTCGACTTCGCATTTCATGGGAAGCCATTATGAACAGTGGAAACATTGACATCATTGGTCGTGCCACTGAAGCGTTTGCTCGTTATGCTGCTGAGCAGGAAGATATTGCTCTTGCTAAGGAGTTTGTTGGAACAACTGGAACTATCAACGCTTCGTTTGTTGAGGCTAATGATGGAACTAACGCTAACCCTGCGCTTACGCTTGAGTCACTTGAGAAGGTTATTGCTCAGGCTGCACGTATTGATGTTGGAACTGGTCGTCACGTCAATGCTCGTTCGTTCCGTCTGGTTACTACTTCTGGACTTGCACAGACTGCTCGCCGTATCCTCTCTACAACTGAGGTTCGCCGCACACAGGGTGACAACGTTCTCATTCAGTCGCCTGCTCTTGGAAACGTGAACTACACGAACTTCTGGGCGCTTGATGCAGTTGGTTCGTACACAACTCCTGGTGCAACCGATGACTACTGGTTCATTGTTCCTCAAGGAACTTCGCGCCCAGCATTTGCTGAGGTCTTCCTTGCTGGTTACCGTACACCGCTCATCAGCATCAAGGACAGTGGACAGTTCAGCCTTTCAGGTGGGGCTATCCCCGCTCGTGAAGGTTCGTTTGAACTTGACGATATTCAGGTTCGTGGTCGCCACGTTGTTGGCGCAGCCGCGATTGCCCCGAACATCGTTGTTGCTTCAGACGGTACAGGTTCGTAATCTAAGTACGCTACCTTAGCGATTAACCCTCTACCTTCGGGTGGGGGGTTTTTCGTGTATCATTAGGTTAGGATAACGCACCACTCCCCCGTCACCGTTATCCTAAAGCGGTTGCCTCCTGCCGCAGGTGCGGGGTTGAGGTTCTTTCCCTTTCTACCTCCCCCGCACCACTTATATACGATACAATAGTTTATATGACTAATACTGGTATTGCCCCTTATGACCCATCTACACCTGTTGGTAGGGTGCGTGTTATTACTGGTGATGTTGTTTATGGCACACCTTCTGCTGGTTTTGCGGAATATGAAATGTTTTCCGATGAGGAGATTGAGGCATTTCTTGTAGAGTCTGATGACAATATTTTGCGGGCTGCTGGTTTTGGTTATTTGGCTTTGTCTGGTCGTGCATCTTTGCAGGCTAAGACTGTTAAAGATTATGATTTGTCTGTTGATTTGAAGGCTGTTGCTGCTGAGTTGCGTAAGCAGGCTGATGATTTGTTTAAACGTGCTGATGAAAAGGATGGTCGTGATGGAGTGTCCGATGTGTTTGAGTGGACTGCAACGGGGCGGTCCTATACTATTGCCGAACTTGCAGAGCCTAGAAATTGGCTGTGGTATTTGTAGTGAGAATTTTTACAAGTTGGGAAGAACAGATAGCGGCAGTAAGTTCACTGTCCGATTTTCAGAATGCGACCATCACAGTCACAGACCCTTCTTTGCTGACAAAGACTTATAGTTATGATAATAATTCTTATACCGTTACTGGTGATGGTGTAGTTTATTCTGGTCAGGCACGTATTCAACCTCAGCGTGGTGCGCGTAGTGAAGAGTTTATGGTTGCTGACCCGTCTGCGGTTAAAAGTATTTTGGTTCAGATTCCTTCTTTTGAAACTGATTTGATTAGGCGTGGTTTTCAGGTTCAGGTTACTGATGGTGGGCGTAATCCTAGTTTGGTTGATTATTTGTTTACTGTTGTTGCTGACGTTAATTCTTCACATATGGCTTCACACACTTTTGAGTGTGTTGTTGATGTTGAGCAGAAACCTAACTGGGATTAATTATGCCCTCTAAAACTTTTAACATTAATCAGTTTGAAAACTGGGCTAATCGTAATGTTGATGAGATTCAAAAAGTTGCTGAAAGTATTGTTCAAGATGCAATCGTTGATGGCGCTTCTGTTATGCGCGAACATATTATGACTCGTGGTACAAATAAAGATTGGAAAAGTTTTTGGCCTTCACGTGCGCAAGGTCGTAAGTCGCGTTCTACTCAAGCACGTTTTGATACTGGTGAAATGCGTGATGCTGTTGATTCACAAATTTTACGTTCTTCACGTTCTTTTGTTGCTGGAGAGTTTGGTTGGATTAATAAAGAGGAAGACTATTTTCTTTATCAAGAAAAAGGCTTTATACATCGTAATGGTGCAGTTATTCCTGCAATGAATGCTTTACGTGATGCATTTACTTATACTGTAAATAGAGTTGAAAGTAAACTGAGGGGTGCATTTAAATAATGATTAGTATTGAGGCTATTCGTGAAGATATTTTAAGTTACCTAAATACTTCTGTTGCTATAGATGTTTACCGTGGTGGCATTCCTGAACTAGAAAATTTGCAATACACAAATGGAATACTAACACCATATGCTGTAATTCAATTTGGTGACATTATCAAAGTTGGTAATGGAACATTTGTTGGTGCGCGTAGTGACGAGTATATGCAAACAGTAAACATTTACTGTGTGGCAAAAGAAGTTGATATTGCTGAAGGATGGCAAATTCGCATCATTGATGCGCTGCTTGGATATAGACCTGAATATGCGGGTGAACTTTACAAGCGCCCTGGTTCTGGAACTTTCGTAATCATAAACAGTAGTGGTGGGGTAGAGGCATTCATTAGTACAACAGGTTTTGGTTGCAATGTTCAACTAATGGATTTACCATAAATCATGCTAGAATGGAATATATATGATTAAAGTAATGAACACTATCAGTGGACAGACCGCAATGGTTTCTGAGAAAACTTTGTCGCACCCTGTCCTCGGTAAAAATCTTGTCCGTGTTGAGGATGAGCAGAAGTCGTACATTCCTGAAATGTATGAACCGAAGAATGCGGAAATTTTTGTTAAATCGAAAATGAAGCGTTCTAAGAAAACCATTGAAGAACCTGAAAATGTCGAAGAAGCAACTGAAGATGTTGCCGATAATTTCACTAAAACTGAGGAACAGTAATGACTAACACTCGCTTGTACCGCGAGAACGTTACGTTCGCACTTGCATTTCCCCAAGCATTTGCTAACTGGGAAACGCCTACTGCTGCAGAACTTAACGGCGCTCTCGTCTACAACATCACTTGCGCACTCAACGAAGACGGAACAACGTTTGACTTGGGCGACTCTGACACGGACACTTCACTGTCGTTCTGTCAGGCTGCTGGTGCTGTAAGCCCCACCTACTATAACCCTTCGGTCACATTTGAGGCATTCCGTTCGGAAGACCCCACTGATGACAACACAGCGAACACAGCATTTGGTTTGATGGCATTCCCTGACATTGAATACTTGGCTATTCTTCGTGTCAATGGTGCGCCTGATGATAACTTTGCTGTTGGTGACCGTGTAAGCCTTGTCCGTGTAAAGACCGACAACCCTGCCGACGTTATTGCCGCTGGTGAAAACATCCGAATTTCCAATGCGTTCCTTGCACAAGGTGACGTTAACTGGAACTACGAAGTCGCAGCGTAAGGAGAATAAATAATGTCTGTAACTCTTGACTACACAAAACTGACCTCTAACGGTCACGTCACTGTCCTATGGGCTACCCCTGGTTCGTTTGTTAACTGGAAGTCGCCTACTGCTACTGAACTGAATGCTGCACTTAACTTGTCTTCCGCTATTTCGTGGAACGATTTTGGTTTTGGTGTGCAAGCATCCAACACTCAGAACGACCCGTCACTTGCTGACACTGGTAACCGTACAGACCGTGGAGCATCACAGTATGGTGGAGCAATTTCGTTCTACTACCCTGGCGCTTTTGATGACAACAACAACGCATACTCTCTTGCGTTTGATGCCATTTCCGTTCCTCGTACCGCTGGTTACATTGTTGTTCGTATTGATGGTGACAAACTAACTACTCAGGCGTTTGCTGCTGGCGACCTTGTTCACGTCATGGAAGTTATGACTGACGGACAGACCAACATGATTACTGGTGAGGAAGCGTTCCGTTACACGGTTACAATGCTTCAGCAGGGAGCGTTGGAAGTTTACACGGTTGTTCGTGCAACTACTGTTACTGTTATTACCCCTGCTACCCTGACTGTTGCAACTGCGGCTAAATCGCGTTTGACTGCAACAGTAAATGGTCGTGCATACACTAACGGTGTTGTTTGGACAACAAGCGATGCAACAAAGGCTACCGTTTCTAATGCTGGTGTTGTTACTGGTGTCGCTTCAGGTTCGGCAACAATCACTGCAACATTTGCACAGACTGGTGCAAGTGACACAACTTCGGTTACCATTTCGTAACGTATGTTAGAATGGGCTTTAGCCCCGTATCCACATCGGGTACGGGGCTTAGTCTTTGGAGGACATAATGACTGAAGAAGTAACGCCTAAAACGTTTGACCTTGCAGCAGCATTAACTGGTATCAACTATCCCAGTATCAATGTTGAGGTTTATTTTGATGAAGCACTTGCATTTGAAGTTGCCGAGTTGAATCGTAAACTAGAAATTCTTTCCGCCGCTGGTAATACTGATGAGTATGCTGAAGTTGAAAAAAAGTTTGATAAGTTTTTGAAGCAAGTTGATAAACATAAATTTGTCTTTACTATTAAGGGTGTTCCTGCACATGTTGAAAATGGAATTACTGAAATTCTTAAAGAGAAATATCCCGTAAAACGTAACGCTCTGGGAATTGCCGAGTCGGAGAACCTTGATGCCGATAACGAATATGTTGAACTAATTTTTCATTCATATATTGCAAAGATTGTTGCACCTGACGGTTCTATTATTGAACCTCCCAGCATTGACGATATTCGTGTTCTTCGTTCTAATGCGCCCGTTCATGTTTTGGGAAAAATTCAGCAAGCCATCATTGATTTGAAAACAAAGATTGCTAATGGTTTTGAACTTGGAATTAAAGGTACAGATTTTTTATTGCAGCCCTAACTAGGGGGCTTTCCGCACGTTACGCTTCTACACTTCGTGTAGCAGTTAAGATGAATCAACGACCAACCGCAATGTTGATGCGCGATTTTTATGCGCTGAATCGCAACCCTTATACTAGTGAACCTTTTGTTTTTGATACTATGTGGACTGATTGGGATTATGCTTTGTCCGAGGCTATCCAATTTATTGATGATTATACAACCGCTGAAGGTCATCTTATTTGGGAAGCGGAATCTGAACGTGTAACGTTTAATGCTAAAAAGAAAATCAATAAGGCTCGCGCAGCCATTGACCGTCGAACTAAAGGTTCTAAAGATAAACCTTACAATGCTTCAGATGGTGAGTATTGGATTACTGAACCTGTGCTTATGCGTGGTGATGACTGGCCCACACTTACAGAGTGGTTTGAGGAACAAGCCCGAAAAAACGCATAGTGTAGACTTAAAGGAGTAAAGTTTACCACAACATAGGCGGTTAGAGTGACAGAAGATTTCAGTGCTAAAATTGAAATTCAAACAAATAGCAAAGGTGCTACTCAAAGCATTCAAGAAACTACTAATGCTCTAAAACAACTTAATAAATATATAGAAAAAACTGATGAACTACAAAAGAAAAACTTTAAAAGTGTTGGTGAATGGGATAACCAAACTAAAAGAGTTTATAACTCAGTTTTTAAACTTAATCAAGTAGAACAAAACTATAGCCGTAACTATGCTAATGCTTCAGTTCTTTATGACCAATCAATTAAATCACGTGAACAGTCTGGCAAAATATTTGCTGCAGGCTTGAAGGAGCGTTTACAACTTCAACAGCAAGAAGTAAACCAACTACCAAGACTTGCTTATGCATTGTACGATGTTGGTTACGCTACTGGCGCTGTTGCTTCAGGTTTTGCTGCTGCCGCTATTGCTTCTATAAAATTTGCTGCTGATTATGAAACAGCATTTACTGCTGTTGAGCGAACAACTTTGTCTACTGGCGGAACTCTTGAGTTGCTAAAAAACCAGTTACTTTCTTTGTCTACTGAAGTTCCCGCATCTTTTAGTGAATTATCAAATATTGCTTCTATTGGCGCACAGTTGGGTATTGCTTCAAGTGACTTGGCTGGTTTCACAAAAAATGTTGCCATGTTCTCATCAACAACAAATGTTTCTGTTGATGAGGCTGCAAAATCTTTTGGCGCTTTAGGTCAACTTTTGGGCGTTCCTACAAGTGAATACAATAAACTTGGTTCAGCAATTTCTTATGTTGGTGTTCGCTCGGTTGCTACAGAATCTGAAATTCTTTCAGTTGCAAAAAACTTGGGTGGTGTTGCAAATCAGGCGGGACTATCTGCACAGTTTGTTATTGGTTTGTCTGGCGCTTTGGCTTCTTTGCGTGTTCCTGCAGAACAATCACGTGGTGCGTTGACACGTATTTTTCAGGAGATTAACCGAGCAAGTATTGAGGGTGGTTCTAAACTTCAAGCGTTTGCTAATATTCTTGGTATCACTGCTTCTGAAGCAAAAAATTTGGCTACTCAAAATCCTCAACAATTTTTTCAAGATTTGTTGAAAGGTTTATCCAGTCTTGATTCAGCGGGTTTGACACAAGCACTTGATGCTATGAACCTTTCGGATATTCGTGTTACTAATACGCTTACTCGTTTGTCAAAAAATTTGCCAATGGTTAATGAGGCTTTGGCTAACTCTAATGAGGCGTATGCTAGTGGAACATTCTTGGCTCAGGCTTATGGTTATAAAATTGATGACCTTGCTTCACGTTTCACAATTTTTCAAAACTCTTTGATGGAAGTTGGTGCTGCTTTTGGTGAAGCAATAACTCCAGAAACAGCATTTGTTCTTGATTCAATTAGTAACTCTTTAAATTTGTTGGCTGATGCTTTGCGTACTGATGCTGGTCAGGCTTTGGCTTCAATGACGTTAAATGTTTTTGGTGTTGTTGCCGCTTTGGGAACTTTGTTGAGTGTTTCTTTGCTTGCTACTGCTTCTATGACTCGGCTTAAAACTGTGATGATTACTGGTGGTTGGGCTGAAACCGCCACTGGTTTACGTGGTGTTACTGCAGCATTGTTTGGTGTTGGTGTTGCTGGTGAAACTGCTGGTAGAGGAATTAAAGTTTTAAAGTATGCCCTTATTAGTACAGGTATTGGTCTTGCCATTGTTGCTTTGGGTGAGTTGGCTGCAGCATTTGCTGAAACATCTGCCAGTGCCGACGATACTTTTAGTCGTTATATTAATGATACTTCTGGTTTGGCTGATGCCATTAATGCTGATATTACAAGTTATAGGGATGCACGTATTGCTGGTGACCAGGAACTTCTTGCCTCTTATGTTACGGTTAAGGGTGTCACTGAGGGTGCTTCACAAGACCAGATTGATTATCAAACTAATTTGAGAGATACTGCAGAGGTTTTGGGTATTGATGTACCTAATGCTTTTGCTGCAAGCAATGATGCAATTACTGGGAATACTAGACTTATTGGTGATAACACAACAGCCTGGATTCGTAACTCACTTATTTCTAGTGATGCTTTTAAAAAGTTGATGGATGTTAGTACCTTTAATGGTGAAACGTTTGCTAATACTTTGCAAGGACTTCGTTTTGATTTTGATACATTCACTAAGGTTATTGCTTCTCAAGGTGAAAAGGGTGGTGTAAATTATTTTCAAGACCTTGCTATTGAGGCTGCAAGGGCTGGTCGAATTACTGCAGGTCAACTTGTTGATATAACAAATGCTCTTGCTACTGGTAATACTGCTTTTGCTAGTCTTATTAAATTAGTTCTTGGTTATACAAATGCTATTTCTGTTTTGGAACTTCCAGATTCTGTTAAAACAAAACTTGAAGAAGTTGGTGATACTGCAGAAAAGGCTGGTGACCAGGTTGGTGGTTTTGCTGCGCAGGTTCGCACACTTGTTGATTATGCAAATGATTTGTCTTCAACATTCCAACGCGCTTTTGATATTCGTTGGAAAGCAATTCTTGATGCTGATGCGACAGCAGATTCTTGGGATAATCTTTCGCAAAGAATTAATGATGCGCGTAACCGTATTCTTGGTTTAACTAACACTCGTGACAAATTAGAATATTTCTTATCTATTGCTGTTGCGGCTGGTGATACTATGCGTATTAATGAGTTAACTGCAGAATTGGCTGCTGCTAATGCCGACCTTGCTTCAGCCACTGATGATGCTTCTACCGAGTTGAATGGTAATACTGCTGCGGCACGTCGTAATCGTCGTGAGTTATTGGCTATTATTCAATCTAATGCTCAGTATCTTGCATCACTTGCGGCTTCTGGTACTTCACAGTCTGAACTTGCCCGCATTGCTGGACAGTTAAACACAGACTTTATGGACCAGGCTTTAGCGCTCGGCTATAGTTCAGATGAGGCTTCTGCACTTGCCACATCTTTTGGTGATTTGACAACTATTATTAATAATATTCCACCAAACATTACGGTTGGTGCGAACGCGAATCCTGCGCTTCAGGCTTTGAATGAGTTTATTGCTAAGGCTAATGCTTCTAGTGCAACAGTTACCATTACGAGTAAGATTAATGGTGATGCTAATGCGGCTCAAATTCAATACTTGCAGGCTTTATTCGATGGTAAAAAGGCTTTGAATCTTCAACAAATTTCTTTGAAGAACTATGCTGGTGCTATTAAAACTGCCGATGAGATGGCTGCGTATGCTGCTTCAATTAATGATTTGGGTGGTAAGGTTGTTTATGCTTCTGGTGGTTACACTGGTCGTGGCGGTAAGTATGAACCTGCAGGTATTGTTCACAAGGGTGAATATGTTGTTCCAAAGTCTATGGTTAATCAGTCAACAGGTTTGCCTCATGCGGATGCTTTGGGTCGTCTTGTTGCTGGGTCTGCACCCGCTACTTCTGGTTACGCAAGTGGTGGGTTAGTTTCTGGTGGCATGATGGTATCACTTTCGCCTGATGACCGAGCATTGTTGCGTGGCATTGGCGCTTCGGGTGACATTGTGGTGGCTGTTGATTCGCGTGAGATTGCTAGGGCAAATGCTCATGGTGCTAGACTTGTAACTGCGGAAGGAGGGTATCTTTTATAATGAGTAGTTCACAGATTTGGTTTGGTATTCCTGGTGTGAAAATGCAGTGGTGTCCTGCACCGTTGGCTGATTCGGCTACTGCTTCTAACATAAACTATTCTGCTTCTATTGTGTTTGAGAATGGTGGCGCTGATGTTGCCCGTTCTAAACAGTATCGTAAACAGTACGCTTTTTCTTTTAGTGGTTTAGCGGAAGACCTTGACGGTATTGGTGTTTATAACAAGTATGCTTCAGGTTTTTATGGGGATGGTTTGTTTTATTTCTCCGACCCTTATGCGTGGGAAACTAATTTGTTTTCTGCTGGTTGGGCTTCACCTGGATTGATTGAACAGGGTTGGGAAAACATTTATGATACTACTCCAACGTTTGCTAATACAACCACTAATTCATATAATCAACCGACTCGTACTGCGACGTGGCAGGTCACGTCTAGCGCAAATGCTGTTCCGACTACTAATAACGGTACACAATATATTGTTATTCCGCCAACGCATACTCTTAACATTGGAGTTACTGGTTCTAAAACTGGCGATGCTGTTATTAGGGTTGTACCTATTAATACTGATGGTAGTAGCGCAACAGCGGTAGATTTGACACTGATTGGTGCAACGTCTTCAACACGAATGAACGCAACTTTTTCTGGTGCAACCTATCAGGCTGTCAAGATTTATATTACGCGCACATCAACTGCCGCATCAACAATTAGCCTTACATCTATGATGGCTCGGCTTGTGCTAACTGGAAGGTCACTAACTTTGACAGGTAACCACATGCCTGGTGATGGTCACACAGGTTTAGAGTTTGCTGATGATGCCCGTGTTGAAAACTATATTTACATGTTTCCGCCGCGTAAGGGTATGTCAACAACTTTGGTTGAGGTGGGTGCATGGCGTTAGAAGTTTCGATGACGGGTAGTGGAACTATTGGCAACCTTACGCCGAATTGGTCTGTTAATGAATCATCAACACCTGTCGCTATTGGTGATGCTAGTAGTGGTACTGGTACGGTTTCTTTTACTGCGCGTTCAACTGATGATTCTTTGTTAGTTATTAATAATGATGTTGTTTCAACAGTGAATGATTTGGGAACTGTTGATGGTGTTGTTCAGTCCATTAATGAGAGCGGTATAAGCACATCGGTTACGCATGGAACTTTTTTGGATAAGTTTAATCTTGACATGTCTGTGCCGCCCCTTCTTGGTGGAGATGTTGTTAGTGCTATTGATTATTTTGAACAAAAAATTATTGGCGACCCGCGTACTAATAAAACTAATGAGTCTGATATTGACAATCAGTTTTTTACTATGGCTGGTCATGGTTATAGTTTTATTCAGGATGCTAATGGGCGAGCATTTTTTCAAGAACCAACTGCTTCAACTGAAACTATTTCGTATGTTGGTACTGGTGGTGATGTTGTTGATTACACATATTTTGATGTTCGTAATCAGTTGTCTTGTGATTCTTTTTTAAGATTTAATAATATTCTTTATGGCAATAATATTGATGGGGGAATGTTTTATTCTGAACCTGTTGGTGGGGCTAACCAGTCATCAACTTTTACTGTAACATCTGGCGCATCTGCAGTGTTTACTTATACTGGTGGATTTCTTAAAACTAATGACCAAATTACTGTATCAACTACTGGAGTTTTGCCTAATGTTTCTGGTGCTGTTTCAATTACTGAAGCGCGTGGCATTAACTTGGGTGGTGGCTCTTATGGTCTTCTTTATACTTCAGGAGGTAGGCATAGGCTTGAAGTTGGTGATAGTATAACATTTAGCGGTTTTTCTAATAGTTCCTATAATGGAGTAAAAACAATTACTGCAGTTACTAGCAACACAATTAGAACTGCTGCTGGTGGTTATTATCCGCCAACAACTTCTGGAACTGCTACATTGTCCATATCGAAACCTTTTAGACAATCGCTTTACGTTATTAATCCAACAGCAACAACGTTTCAGTTATCTTTCCAAACCAATGGTTCAGCATTGACAACCAGTTCCACAGGTTCTGGAACGCATACACTTACTCTTGCAAATTCTGCTGACAGGTCTTCGAGAATTTATTACAAAACATTCCTTAACGGAAATGATAACATTTTTAATATTGTTGGTGAGCCAGATGTTTTAAGTTTTGATTGGCGACTTGATGCAAGCCTGTACGTTGACTACTCTGCTAAAACAATAAGTTTTGTTGGAACTTATGGTTCAGGTGGGTCAAGTACTCCGCTAACTGCAAGTGCAAGTATTGCTTCTTTAGATGTTGATGCAGAACTTGCAATATTTTTTCAATACTATATTCAACCAAATAGTAATTATAAACTTCGGGCAACAATTTGTAACACTTCGGACTATGCAACATATGTCACGATAAACCAAACACTATCTGCAAGTGCTGCACCAATTATTAGCGCATGGACAATCACAGGAAACGCTCGTGACATTTATTTAGAAATAAACTCACCATCAAATTCTTCATTAACCACAGAAGACTACACAATAGCATCAACTTTCTACTCCGACGAATCAACACGCACACCATCAGGACCAGTTATTGCATACTATGGTGTGTTTTGGGAATACTTACAAATGGGTTGTGCAGCATTTTCTCAAGAAATTTTTGTCAACGGAAATGTTGTAACAATTAGAAATGTTGGTGAACAAACATTTGATATTACAAACGTTGTTGCCTCACCAACCATCACACCTACAAGCACATTATCTGGTAGACGGATTAATGTTCCTTATACTAATTCTTCATTTGTTAATGGAACTGTTTATAGTGCCGCCGATGACGGGAACAACATTATTTCTGTAACTGCTGGTGCAACAACTGTGACTTCAGTGAAGCATACTGTTAACCCTATTTATGTTACACAACCCGCCCGTTCAGATACTTGGCCTATCGGTGACGGTCAATATTATGTTATTGATTCTAGTGGTATTCCTTTGCTGGCTGGTGAATGGGAAGCGTATGGCGCATCGGTTACTGTTGAGGTTGACCATGATGACCCTGCCGCTATTCAAATTACGGTTGTTGGTCCTTACACTGATACTACTTTGGCTGGTGGACCTTACGAGTTGGCTGCTTCGGATGGTTCAACAAAATATGCTTCGCTAAACATTTCTGGTACAGGAGTTTTTTCTGGTGATTCTGTGCTTAGTTTATTGACTGGTATTGACCCAGTAAAATATACTCGTGCAACTGTGAACACTATTACTAATCCTTTTATCTCTAGCGAAGAACAGGCTTATGACCGTGGTATTTGGGCGGCACAAAAAGCATCTGGACCTGTTGTGAAAATGAATGCTACTGTTCCTACAAGTTCCATTAGCGGTATTGGTTTGACATGTGGTTCACTTTTGCAATATCGTGATAGCACTTACCGTATTACTTCGTCAACTATTAATTCTATTTCTACAAGCATTAATGCTGAACGTTATGTGACTGTTGCTGATGTTGATGCTATTTGGGGTAGTCAAACTGTTGCAGACTATGATGGTTTGTGGGGTACTTATGAGTGCCAAGACCAAATCATTTTTCCGTATAAGGTGGCATAATGAGTCTGAATAATGTTCGTGCAGTTGGTGATGACCGACCCTGGAAAGATGAGGTTGAGCGGGAACTTAATGGTATTTGGGATGCGTTAAGGTATGGCAAGATTTCTTTGCGGGCTACTAGCGCAGTTACTGGTGGTGGTGGCGGTGGTGGTGCTGATTTGTCTAGTATTACGGCAAATTTGCCTGCAACATATAACAGCACAAGTTACACTATTGGTGTTGACCAAGATTCTTTTGACCATATAAGCAGTCTGGATTATGCAGATTTTAATACTGCAACAGCCGCAGCAGATGCTGTTGGTCGTTTAGTTTGGGATGCAAATGTTGGTACACTTCACCTCGGTTTGACTGGCGGTAATGTTAATGTTCATTTAGGTCAAGCACAGTATGCTCTGGTAAAAAATAATACTGGTACTGCGTTTACTAAAGGTCAAGTTGTTTATCCTTCTGGTTCTGTTGGGGCTTCTGGTGTGTTAGAAGTTTCTTTGGCTATTGCAACTGGGGATGCAACTTCCGCACAAACGTTTGGTCTTGTTGCTGAACCTATTGCTAATGGTGCGCAAGGATATGTGCAAACTTTTGGTGTGATGGAAAATGTTAATACTGCCGCGCTTACTGCAGGTCAGGTTGCTTTTCTTTCTGGTACTACTGCTGGTGGTATGACTTCAACTAAACCTCAAGCACCAACCCATTTGGTTTATGTTGGTTTTTGTTTGCGTTCAAATTCCAATACTGGAATGATTTTTGTTAAACCTCAAAACGGTTATGAACTTGATGAGATTCACGACGTAAAAATTACTGGTCCGATTGCTAACAATGAGGTGTTGGCTTATACTTCGGCAACTTCTTTGTGGGAGAATAAGACTGCCGCTGAGGCTGGTTTGGCAACTGCCGCTTCACCAACTTTTACTGGTACGGTCACAACACCACTAACAACTGCTGGTTATGTTACAACAACTTCTGGTGGCGTGATTGGGTCTGTTGCTACTATTCCTAACGCTGGTTTAACTAACTCTTCAGTTACCGTGAATGGTACTTCTATTGCATTGGGCGCATCGGGAACAGTTACAGCCGCACCGTCTGGAACTGCTGGTGGAGATTTAACTGGCACATATCCCAACCCAACACTTGCGGCAACAACAGCAACTGTTGGTTCTTTTGGTTCAGCAACTCAAGTTGGTACTTTCACAGTTGATTCTAAAGGTCGGCTAACTGCATCTGGTAATACAACTATTGCTATCGCACCTTCTCAGGTTACTGGTACTGCGGTTATCACAACTGATACACGTTTGTCTGATGCCAGAACACCTACAGCGCATGCCTCAAGTCACGCATCTGGTGGTTCAGATGCTGTTACTCTTGCACAATCGCAGGTTACTAGTCTTGTCACCGACCTCGGACTTAAAGCACCAAAGGCTTCACCAACTTTCACGGGAACAGTTACTGCACCATTCACTACTGCTGGTTATGTGACCACAACTTCTGGTGGTGTGCTAAGTTCTGTTGCAACTATTCCTAACGCTGGTTTAACTAATTCATCAGTAACCGTTGCTGGTAAGTCCGTTTCGCTTGGCGGTTCTGCTACTGTTTCACTTGATGATTTATCTGATGTTATTATTACTACACCATCAACAGACCAAGTTGTTAAATATAATGGCACTAACTGGGTGAATGCTGCCGCACCTGGTGGTGGTGGCGGAACTGTTACGAGTATTACTGCGGGTACTGGGTTGGCGGCTTCACCGTCTTCGCCGATTACTACGTCGGGTACGTTATCTTTGAATGCGGCACTTGATGACCTGACTGATGTAACAATATTTGCGCCTGATACGGGTGAAGGGCTAATCTACAATGGCACAGGCTGGGTCAATGCAAAACAACAATCATATAACTACCTTATAAATGGCGGATTTGATTTTTGGCAACGCGGAACATCATCAACAACAAACAGTGTGTATCTTGCTGACCGTTGGATTCATAGCCGAAGTGCTGGAACACATACTGTTTCACAATCAACAGATGTTCCATCACCTGCTGGATATAACACGCAATATTCTTTATCTTTTGCTTCAACCACTGGCACAAATCCAACAATTACACAACGTATCGAATCATCAAATTCACTTCAATTTGCAAGCAGAAGTGTAACAATTTCTATTTGGGCTAAGTCAACTGTTGGTACTGGTGGTATTGCATGGAGTACCGCATATCCAACAGTAAAGGATGACTGGACTGCAGAAACATCAGATACGTCTGGAACATTTGCGGCATCAATGACTGTTGGCGCTTGGACACGTTACTATGCAACATTTACTCCCAACGCATTGGCAACTCGTGGTTACCGCATCAGCATTTTCCGCAACGTCACAACAACGTCAACAACAACTCTTTACACTGGCGCACAGTTAGAACTTGGAAGTATTATTACTCCAACATTCCGTCGAAACTCGCCCAATATTCAAGCAGAACTTGCAAACTGTCAACGCTACTACTATCGCGCAACGGTTGACGATTTATTTTCCCCGATGTTGACGGGTGCTTTTTTCTCTACAACATCTTTTTGGGGAACATTTCACCTACCAGTTACACCGCGTATTCTCCCAGCGTTCTCCACAAGCGGCACATTCGGAGTTTACGCCGATGGTGTTGCAAAAACATTATCTGGAAGCCTTGCGTACTACACGTACACGTCGAAAAATCCTGTTACTATCGGTGGTTCCATTACGGTTGCGACTGTCAATGGCGCAACAATGCTTACACGAGCAAATAATGATTCCGCAGCATATTTTGCTTTCGATGCAGAACTTTAGGATATAAAATGTATGAAGAAATTTTGAATGAAGATGGTTCAACATTCATCAAACACACCACAGAAGACGGTGAAATTTGGTGGATACCCATCAATGAACAAAACCGAATGTATCAAGAATACATAAACTGGAAAAATAACGGAGAAGCATAATGCCCATAACATCCCCCGACTCAATCTACTACGCTGACGGCACAACACTTGCATCGTTGGCTGATATTACATCAGCAATGGCAACGAGTGTACAAAACGCTTTAGACCTACGCGAAGGTCACACTTTTGCGTGGGCTAACGCAACAGAAAAATCTGCACAAATAGGAATGGTAACAGGTGACATTGGTTACCAAGCAGACAATTCCACATTTTATATTTATAATGGTTCGTCGTGGAAGATTTGGGCTAAAGCGCCAGCATCTTACTCACCAACATTCACTAACTTTACTGCATCTTCCTCATCGTTTACATATTCGATTGCTGCTGGTGTGGTTAGAATTACGGGCAAGGCAACTTGTTCGACAACACTGCCAACAGGCGCAATTACTTTTACAACACCAACAGGCTATAACATTGACATTACTTCTTTGGCTGCAGTTATTCCAGCCCAGATTGGATTTGGTGGTGTTGATGCTGCTACCGACCATCCGCTCGGTGTACGTGTAGCATCTGCAACTAGCGTTGCCCTTACCGCTACGGCATATAATGGTGCTGCTGCAGGAACGGCTTACACAACTATTGTTGCAACATCAAACCTTATTCCAAAAACTTGGGCATCAACTGACGTATTTTATGTTACCTTTTCTTATCCTGTTGCATAGAATAGTCTGGTAAACTAGTATTATTATGAACATTAAAGATAGAATTATTCTCACACTTGAAGTTGTTGGCTCAGTAATTTGGCGCGGCTTCGGTATTTTCCTTTTCATTCTTGGTGGTGCTGCAGGTTCAGGTGCTGTTATCACTGGTGACCCAATGCAGGGTGTCCTCATTGCATGGGTTACCCTCATGCTCGGTATTATTGGTGCTGTCGGTTACGCTATTGCGGTTACTGGTAAAGTTTCAAAGTCTGATGTTGCTAAGGCTACACGCGATGCGGTTCAGAAGCATGCGGAAGAGCAGGAACGTAAGTAATGACTTCACAGCAACCTATTGATGGCAAGTTTAAAGTTACGTCACCTTTTGGTTGGCGTAAGCACCCCATCACTGGTATAAAAAAGCATCACAATGGTACAGACTATTGGGCATCTGGCAAAGTTTATCTTGAAGCCTGCTTCCCTGGTCGAGTAAAAAAGGTTGTTCGCTCAACTAATCCAAACTCTTTTGGTAACTATGCCATGATTCACTGCACTGTGATGGGGCAGAAAGTTACGTTGCTTTATGCTCACATGGTTGATGGTTCAATTAAGGTAACTAAAGGTCAGGTCATTGAGGCTGGCACTGTGATTGGCAAGATGGGTGAAACGGGTTTTGCTACTGGACCGCACCTTCACTTGGAGATTTGGAAGGGTCACCTTTCTAAGCAGCCGAACATTAACAGTGGTGGTAAGGGTTTTTATGACCCGATGAAGTTTATTAATTCTGCTATTGAGTGGGAGAAAACTAATAAGGAAGCGCCTTTGGCTACTCCTGTTGATGCTCCTGTTACTGTTGCACCTGCACATTCTGCACCTGTTGAGCCTAGTGTTGCACCTGTTGAATCAGGTGTTGCACCTGTCGTTACTGTCGCACCTATTGTCGAACCAGCAAAGGCTACTTTGAAGGTTGGCTCTAAAGGTTCTTTGGTTAAAGTTTTGCAAAAGAAACTTGGTGTCACTGCTGATGGTGACTTCGGGCCTAAAACTAAGGCTGCCGTTATCGCCTTCCAACACAAGCATAGTCTTACCGCTGACGGTATTGTTGGACCGATGACTTGGAAAGCACTCGGATAATTGTCCGAGCAGGAACAACGCGAACCTGTTGTTCGCATTACTTTGACACAGGTTTATCAAAAACTTGTTGAGATTGAGATGCGACTTGGTGACCACCCTAAAATGTTGGAAGACCATGAAGGTCGTATTCGTAACCTTGAGATGAAGGTTTGGGGTTTCGCTGGTGTTGGTTCTGTGGTGGCTATTATTGTTTCAGCAATTATCACGAAACTTCCTTAGTTTTCTGGTAGCATTGGCGTAACCGCTTCTAGGAGGATAAAGGTTATGGCTAAGGCTGAATGTGTTACTTGTGCATGGGTAAAAGGTTCTGGCATTGCCCTTGATAGTTCAAAGTCGAACAGTGAATGGGCTGATGTTATTGGTGTGTCGGAGGCTTCGATACGCCGACACTGTAAACATGCGGGTAAGTTGAGTGTTGCTGTAAACGATTTGCCTGCTAATGCTAAGTGGGATGTTTCGGATGATGAGTTTGATGGGTCATCTCCAGCATCGGATAAGCCGCTCACTGTTGATGATGTTCGTAAGTTTATTGTTGCTAAGGGTCTTGACCCTGATGAGTGGGATTATCAGTGGAAGTTTTCGGAGTGGGAGCAGTTCTCTAAAGCGAATGGTTTGCGTGTCCTGAACGCTTTTAAAGTTTCGGGTAAACGTAAGGCTGGCAGTATCAGTATTGATACTATGCTTGCTGATATTAATGATTTTGAGTGGACACCAACAGCCAGAAAAGTTGAAGGTTCATCTGCTGACAAGTCGTTGGTTGTTTTGGCAACAGATTTTCAGTTGGGTAAAACTGATTGGTCTGGTGGTAGTGAACAAACTATTGCTCAAGTTATGGAGTCTTTCTATCAGGCACGTCTTGTCGCTGAGGCTAACGGTGTACAGGAAATTGTTATTATTGATGCTGGCGACATTATTGAAAACTTTTATAACACATCTAGTCAACGTCAAACAAATGATATGTCTTTGCCGAAGCAGGTTTTGGCTGCATATAAGTTAATGATTCGTGGCATTCGTGAGTTGGCTTATAGTGATTGTGTTATTCGGTATGTTGCTGTGCCATCTAATCACAGCCGTGACCGTTCAGGTATGCAATCCCCTGCAGGTGATGTGCATGATGATTGGGGAATCATTGTTGCCAAACTGATTGAGGCTGCAACTGATGTGGAAGTTATTGTTCCTGAAGATTATTTTGATAGTGTTTCTTTTATTACAGCCAACACTGGTATTGGTGTGGTTCACGGTCATCAGGCTGGAAGTCCTGACAAGATTGGTAACTGGTGGCAGGGTCAGTCGCATGGCGAAATGCCTGTGCAGCATGCCGACATTCTTGTGACAGGACATTTTCATTCGATGCGTGTTCAACATTCGGGGAATAAGAAGTGGATTATTGTTGGGTCTGCTTCTGACCGTGGCTCGTCATGGTTTACAAACAATCGTGGTGAAAGTTCTTTGTCTGGTATGACAGTTTTTACTGTTGCTGACGGTCAATGGTCTAATTTACAAATTGTTTAGTCGTGATAAAATAGTTTAATGAACCCAGAAAATAACATCGAAATGATTGGCGGCTACGCTTGTAGCCTTGACCCTATGGATGCGCTTCAGTGCGACTCCTGCCAGTAGGCAATTAGATTCCCCTGTCCGTTCTATTGAAAGGCTGGTGAACAAATGAAAGCCCCCGTCGTTTTTGACGGGGGCTTTCTTGTTAAGCGATTTGCTGTTTCCATCTGGCTAAGGTTCTCACCTGCGTGGATTCATCTTCTAGCAATACCAGCATAGCACTTTATCGGCGCTTGTCCTTGTTCATCCAGTCGCCATCATATGTTTCATCATCGTTGAGTGCTGCGGCAAGTGCTTGGTCAATGGCTGCCTTTTTTGTGGAATGGCATCCGATGACACGACCATCTTTTGTAACTGCAGCCCATTTGCCTGAGCATCCTTCAGCATCTTGTCTAATGTAGTAAGGCATTATGCTTCCTTTCCCCAATACTTTTGTAGTGTCGGGATGTGTTTATTTTTTTTCAAATACGCTAGTGCGTGTATGATTGCATCGTTTGTATCACGAGCATCTTTCCATTGTACCTGTTTTCCTGTATGCCACAAGCCGTTCTCACGCAGAATTTTGTCAGTCACTAAGGATTTATCTGACCGCTGCTGCCAAGCCACAGGAAGCGACCACAGAGCCTGTAAAGCACCCTCTATGAGTAGTGGTTCAGTGTCGGCTACAAAGGCGTTGTTGCGTAGAATAAACTTCTCTGACACAATTTCTGTTGGTGCAAGAAAAGCCCACTCAAAGTTGCGAATTACTGCACTGCCAGTCTTTTTCCACCACTCAATAAAACCTGTCACACCTTCAGATATTTGCCACACATCAAGTAAAGTGTATGGCTGGTCATCACCATAAAAACCTGCCGCTATCCCCGTCTGCTTCCCTGGGTCTAGACTCACCACTAACTTCGGGTTCAGGATTAATGTTTCGTTGAACTGAATCTGCACCATCTTTAATCTCCCTTACTTGACCGCCCATAATGTTACTCAACATTTTATCCATTGTGATAATTCGGTCATCATCACGAAAACCAAAATACCATAACAACGCATTGATGAAACCTTCAACACTTCCCGATTTGATAAGTGCATAGTCGCATAGGAATGGTGGAATCTCGGTGCAGATTACTTTAACTGAACCCGCTTTTGCTTCTTGCGGTGTAACTTTTTGTGTATAGCCGATTGCTTGTTTTGCCGCAACGATTATTTCACGGTATTCGTTCCATTTATTCCACGGATAAAAATTAAGTGTAGCGTTCACGTTTTCCTCCACGAATGATATACAAATCAACTTCGGGGAGGAGTTCCTTAACACGCTTTAGCACGTCAGGGTTATTGTCAGTAAATGATGTTACGTTGTGCGCTTTCATTACACGCACTTTTTCTTCAGCAATCTTTTGTTCGCTCCCCGAATCAACATAATAGATTGCTTTGTGGTTTGGCTGGTTTTCGTTGAGCCATTCTGTTGTAGCATCACGCTGTTCTTTTGTTGCGTGTGGTCGTGCAGTGATTACAACAAAGTCTGTGCGTGGTGTGTATAAAACTTTGGCTGATTTGAATACGTTGGCTAGTCCTCGTGCAGCCGCAAGAACGTAGCGTGTGTCTGCGAGAGTTGAGTCAAGGTCGTAAGCATCCATTATTCTAGTTTACCAGTGTGACAGTCACATCCACATTCTTTAAATGTACAATTTGTACAGTCTTTGCATAAGCACCATCCGCTATGCATTGTCATAGGTGACCCCAACCGTTACCTTTAAAAGTGACTGTTGGTGCGGAGAAAAGTTTACGCATTTTTGCTTTGCAGTTGCCGCATACTATTTCGGGTGTGTCATTTACTGAATGTTCGATTGTGTGAATGATGTGACATTCGGAACATTTATAGTCATACAGAGCCATTATTTTCCTTATGGCAATCACAGATGCAGTGGTCTACTGCACCTTCCTCTAATCTTGAATACCAAATCTGTGGGCATTCTTCACAATGCCGATTACCGATACACCACCCAAATGGATACATTACTTTGGTTTATTGTCGGGGTCAAACTTTGTTTGCTGAACCCATGAAGCACCAGCATCACCACCCCACGCATCCCACGCTACACGACCAGGACTAGGGTATCCGTTCTCTCCAGAGTTAAAACCTTCAGCCTGTTTGTCATTGATGTGACGACCAAAATAGTTTCGCATACGCTGAATAGTATCCCAGTTGATACCAATACCAGATGCTAGTTGTTCTGCTCGGTAACGACCTACTGCAGTAAAACCATCACCAGCCTTACCGTCTTTAATCCACGCTAAAGCGCGTTTCGCTGCAGTTGCAGTTCCGCTAGTAGGTTTATATGTTTCAGTCATAATTTTTCCTATCCTAAATGTTTACTTCTACTTTAGTACCTGTTTGGTCTTCACGCAAACGACCTTGTTGTATTAACGATTCTAACCGTTCATTGAACTCACGAAAACGCATAGCCCTAAAACGATTAACAAGTTTAGCCTTAGACACAGACCCACCATTCGTTACAACAAACCTTTCAACATCATCACATTCTTTCTGAAACAACGATGCACTAATACCCTCCGAAACAACAACTAAATTATTTACCCATTCCTCGGCTTGACGAATGGAATATAAGGCATGCTTAACGGTAACCACAGTTGAACCTTCAGACAGCGCAATAAGTGAAGCAAACTTGCGCACAGTTTCAGATGCGAGTCGCTTCCACGACGGTTCAATAATGCGCCACAACGGGTGTTTCACTAAACTTTCTTTCATATCTTTAGAAGCCTTAGCAAATCTCGCCAAAGCCTCATCAGTTGCCCGAACGGGGTGACGGCCTGAACCAATCAAACGACGAGTCAACATAAACTCTGTAGCAAACCCACGCGCAACAGGGTCATGGTCAAGTCGTGCCAACCTTGACGAAGCCTGCGACATGCGGTGCTGCTCATCAGAGTTATCTGGTGGGTCACCAATAGTCCAAATAAAACGTGGCAAAAATCCTGTCAAGAACATATCCTGTGTAAGAATGTCTAGCACACGGTCAGGTGTACCATACATTGCCACATTAAAGGAAGTCATTGCAGGTTTAGCAGTATCCGTATTGCCACGTCGCAACATGGGTGGCACATAACCCTCATAAAGTCGGGTTAGGAATGATTCCATACCAGCCAACCACTTCTGCTCAACCATTTGTGAGAATGTTACAGCCGCCTCATCAGCGTTAAAGAATGACGGGCGACCATCACGCTTTAACAAAACATCATTCAAAGCCTGAATAGAAGCATCAGAACCTAAATCATAAGTTTCATCACCCTTAAAAAATTCACGCAACACAGCATCACGCATCTTCAATGAACGAGTCTTACCCGTAGAAGATTCACCCAAGCCAATCTGAAACATGTTCAAACCCATCGCACCCTCAGACTCAGGAATAAAACCATACATACCATAAGCCAAAGACATAATAGTAATAGCATTCATACGGTGATACGGGCGATTAACATTACGCGACTTTGACTCCACCCAAAAAAGGTATCGGTCAACAAATGTGTGATAGTTGCGCAACGATTCACGCTCATCATCAGACAACAAACCAATGTTCTGAATCTTAACTACTTCTTCAATGAGTGTAGGATTCTCAATCTCAACATTATTTTTTGTGCGAAGTTCCGCAATTTGCTGATAAAGGTATTGCAAACCCCACTCACGCGCCCACTGCTTAACGGTAGGTGCGCCCCACAAAATTGCGGCAACCTGATAATCATCAAACGATTCAATACCACACAACAAACGCAACACATCAAACAAATGCTTCTTCGGTTTAGATTCACCAACTAACATGCCGATAGGAAAATCTTTAGGAAGATTAGCCAACGTCGTAGAATATTCAGGCAACTCGGTAATTGCCGCATCCGTTGCACCATACTTGCGAATACAACCCGACAACCCACTGTCATACTCGTAAGCAAAATCGTCTGTGTCATACGGTGTGCGCAACCATTCACGCCTCAACGCATCCAACGCAACCCTCACACCAGGATGCCCCTCAGCAGCAAGTCGCACCAATTCCATTTGACGTTCAACCATTTCAACATGGTCAAATTCACCTTTAGGAATCCTTTGAATAGCCTTAATGACACGACCATCAGGTTCACCATCAGGCATGTTATTTAGCCACTCATCAAGTTGACCATCAAATGCTGACCCTGTGCGCTGCTCAACCTCATCACACAACCACTCAGGTGCATCATTAATCAAATCTATTGTGGGTGCTTCACCATACCAAACAGCATATGAAGACCCACCACGACGGTCAACACCAGACAGTCCACGATAATCCCTAGCAGGTGCAAGATGTTTATTTTCAGGCGCACGATAAATGTAGTGTCTACCACCAGACGGTGTGTTGTAATGATACGAGTCAGGGATTTCTAACCAACCATCATCAACCGATTCAAATCCATCCTTACCATTCTTCTTATCAAGGTCAAGGATTACAAGGTTAGATGCGCCAGCATGCACACCAACAACTGCTTGGGGATAGTCAACACTAAACCACACCGCAACTTTCTCAACATCACGTGAAGCATCCAAGTGTCCATGTGTGGTGAAAGGATGTTTCGTTTCAGGGTTCACGGGAAAAACTGCAAAGCCGCACTCAATCAAATCAAATGCTAACGTCATTTGGTCAACCATAATTTCCCCTTACTTGTAATGTGTTTGTGAAGTTTATCAGAGCCACCTGCAGGAATTGAACCTGCGACATTCTGTTTACAAGACAGACACTCTACCAACTGAGTTAAGGCGGCTGGTGTTTAGTTTAAATATTCTATTGCCTTATACAAAAGCGTTTCGCTATCCCCAAACTTTCCAAGACCAGTGTTGCATTTTCTGCAGAGAAGACCACGAACTCTGCCAGTTTCATGGTCATGGTCAACATGCAACTGTTTAGGAATCAATCCACATATTTGACAAGACCCATTTGCCTTCTCTATCAAAGAATAGTATTCCTCTTTAGAAAGTTTATACTTTACGAGTATGTCGTAATGCGGTTTACAATATCCAGTTTTTATTATTACGTTACTGCAATTTTCTATCGGACACTCATCACCTCCGAATACTCCATGTGCTTTGTTATATTGATAATGCTTTTGGCAATAGCCTTTTGCTTGATGTTCTCTATCGCATCCTTCTTCTATACATTTACGCATATAATCCTTTTTATATATGGGGTGTGGCGGAGTTTTCTCAACACCACACCCCATTGTTACGGTTAGGTGATAGGGGGAAAACCTAACCGTAATTCTAGTTAAAAGGGTTCAGCAACCGAAGCAGTTGCTGCACTCTTAGAATATTTTATTGTGAGTGAAGCCACATAGTCTGACTCTAGGCGGCGACCCTCAGTGCCATCCTTACGAGTAAATGCTTTCTCAATAATTGTTCCCTCATATTCAACAAGGTCACCCTTACTGAACACTTCCGAAGCGCGGTCACCCCACAACTTCACAGTAATCCACGTCGTGTCACCAGTACGCTCATACTCACCAGTGTCCTTGTTCTTTTTGTCGTGATTGACTGCAACAACAAGTTCTTTCAACGGCGTATTCTTTGCACCAATCTCACGAATGATGGGTTCATTAGTCACATTACCTGTGAACTGTACCTTTACTTGCATATTAGTTTACCTCCTTGTTTTGTTCTTTGGTTATCTTATTTAGTTGTCGTTCATACTTCTTCAAAGCCAAAGCCCCCAAGAAGCCCTGAAAATGTAGGTCAAGATTCTCAACCGTTTTCAGTTTACAAAATGATTCTAACAGGTTTCCGTTTGAATCAAAATCGGTTGGGCGTAAATGAACAATACCATACGCCTCAATTTTTGGCATAGGTTTCTCAACCCAATAGGTTGGTTCAGAATCTATAACATACTCAACCGCAGCATCAGTATCAGCATCAACTTTTGCTATATAAATATCACACTTATCCAATGCCGCAAGTTGTTGGAAATGTTCAGGCCAAGTGTTACGCGACGTTTTCACATCAACAAGTGTAACAACACCATCAATCTTCCAAACACCATCCAACGTACCAGCATAACCATGTTCTTTATTAACAACAGTAGCCTCAACTAGCAACGGTTCAATATCGTGTGCATCCTTAAACTGTTCCCACCTATACACCATCTCATCCATTTCAGGAGTATTAATGGGTGGAGGAAAAGCATCAGTCAAATCAGCCTCAATCCATTCATGCACTGACGTACCCAACTCTGCCGCATCATTCAACACACCATTATGATAGTTCCGCAAATCGTCACTCTCAACATCAGGTGTGCGCTTATGATACCAACGCAACATACCCCAACCTTGAGTTTCAGTACGAGTCAGCAAAGCATCAATGTTAGCCACAGCAAAAGCCGCAGTCTGGTCAACAGCCCACTGAACAATCCCAGGCTTATGAGTAATACCTGTAACAGTTGTGACACCAGGCACAATCATAGCCTTACCATTCTCATCAAGCCACGTCGGGATTCGGTAGCCTGAACCACCGAACCCAGACGATTTGACTCTCAAAAGCGGTTGAGTCATTACTCTGCAACACCAGACTCAAGCGCTGCAACAATACCTTTCAACGTGTCAAGATTATTTTTGTCATAAGAATCAAACCCAAGTTCCTTAGTAACACGCTCACCAATCTTCTTCACAGTATCCGCACTCACACCAGCCGTAATGAACCCGCGAACTTTACCCTGCAACTCAGTAACTTCAGGGGAAACCTTAGCCGCCTTGCTAATACTTTGAGCAGCCCTACTCGGCATAGGCGTAGGCAGTTGCTTATCGGCAGGCTCATAACCCTCATCATCAAATTCCGAATTAGGAATAGTGAATGTGTGCAGGTGACTAATCTTCAAAGCCTGAGTAGCAGCCTTACGAGTAGCAGTATCCGAACCAATATCTGAACCCTCACCAATAGCGGTAACTGTCATTGACGAACCATCATCAACAGCAACATAAGTATAAGTTGCTTCAATAGTTGCGTTAACATATTGACGATTGTTCACAACATTTACTTCATGCTTTGTGTGCTTAATGCTAGGAATAGTAATAACGTTTTCCTGCACAAGCAATGCGTGAATCTTGTCAAGAATATCCTCCGCTTTAATGTACGAGAATCCACCCTTTGCAGCAGGTCCTGTACCGTTGCGGGGAATAGCCCCAACTTCCCTTTGAATTGTAGCAATCTTCCCAAAGATTGCAGGTACTACCGTAATGTTTTCAGTCATTACTTTTCCTCCTTACTTTCATCATCAGGGATTATCCCCAACATTCTTTTGAACTTTTCTACTTCTTCAGTTGTTATTGGATTATCAGTATATATTTGACTACCGACATCAAACTCTTTATCAAATTCCCCATCATCATCATCATCATAGCCATCAACATGATGATGAAGTTTCACCAGTGATTGTACTAAAACTTCCAGCAAATCTTCTACACGAAATTTTGGTTCATCAAAATCTTCATCAATATTTATTTTCTCATCAATATAATCTATAAGATTTAGCAATGCAACTTTCATATTCAATTCAGGTGCAAGCATAACCATGCCGCGAATCATTTTTATTGGGTCATCAATCATTGCTTCTTCTCCTTTCCGTTACGAAACTTTACGCCACCCCACACACCATGCGACTGTCGTGACTGTTTAGCATACATAAAACAAGCCTCAACAACAGGGCAACCACCACACATCATCACCGCCTCAACTGCTGACGGTTCAGCAAACGGTTCATCCTCATCCCCATAATCAGTCCACGGTGACGGCGTAACCCCCACACAGTTCCCACCAAACTCTTCCAACTCATCCTGTAAAGCATTATATGTGTCAGCAACATCAGACTTCATCACCCACGCATTAAACAAATTATCATCTTTTTTAACCATAACGAAACCCTACCCTATTCTTTATTGTTCTTCAACATTGACAAACGCATTTGTATTTCTTTACTCAATAGAGTTTCCGCTTGGGGGTCATCCAAAGTATTACGAGCCATAACCTTATACACAATCACCCGCCTCTCTTGACCTGTACGATTCAAACGACCAACCATTTGCTGATTCAAAATCGGACTATCCGACTGCGACAATTCAATTAGCACACGACATACCCGCTGTAAACCATCAGTACCCTCACTAATCGCAGCCTGTGTAGCCACAATAATTCTCAACTCTTTACGCATAAACTTTTGCTTTGCATCTTCACGCTCAACCTGTGACTTATCACCAGTCCACGCAAACCCACCAACACGTTCAGCAACAACACGCGCAAACTTTGCTGAATCAGTAGCAATAACAATAGACTCACCAACAAGGTCAGCCAACAACCCCTCAACAGCATCCAACTTTGAAGACTTACAATCCACAGCAAAACCAATTTCTTCTGTGTCTGGTGAAATAAAAGTTTCCCCCAAAGTTAATTGTCGCAACCTGACACGCTGCGTAATTGGTAACTCCGCAACCATAGGGTTACTGTCCAACCACGCCACCCCATCTTTCTCCATCTGATTATAATAAGCGCGTTGCCTAACAGACAAGTCCACATATATAGGCACAAGTTCTGGCTCATCAGTTGCTGTGTTTCGTAAGTTTATGTAACAAGGAACAGTTGCCGCCAACTCCCCCACATTTCTTTCACCAACAATCTTTGCATTGTTTTCCGCAAACCAGTCATACTCTGTGGCACACCAATTCTTAACCCACCTATGATATGAACGGTCAGCAAACATTCCAGGACTGTCGTGTTCAGGATACAAAATGCGCAGCACAGCCCACGCCCCCTCAAAAGACGACCCAAACCAAGTAGCAGACTGCGCAATAGTTAAAGCAGACTTCACTTTACGCGCAACCTGAAACCCTTTACTCTTACGATTCTGTAACGAATGACATTCATCGTGAACCATCACATCAAAAAAACAATCAGACCAATCCTGTAAACGAAAGAACTCACGCCCCACAAAATACCAGCCAGCAACCCCCCACTTTAACGCTTCAAGGTTAGCCTTACCAGCCTTTGTTTTGTTATCAACTTTACGGAACTGTACTGCCCCATCAGTCTGCCAAAACAAAGTATCAAACCAACCATAGTAAGTGTGTAACGGTGCGGAAACTACAATCACACCCATAGGTGCAAACCGTAGCCCCGCTTCCACAGCCATCAAAGTTTTACCTGTACCCAAATCTGATGCCTGTAACACACCACCTGTAGGCTCATTAACTATACGGTCAATCGCTTCTGCTTGTTCAGGTGTAGGTGTAAGCCTACCCACTAACCGTTTACCTTGATAAGTGCGACAAGGCGGTCACGGTCAAGTACAACGGGGCGTTCGTATATGTCCTCCCGCGCAAGTAGTTCAATTATGCGTTCACGTTCTCGCTCTACACCTTTCAGGTACAGCGGGTGACGGATATGAAAATCATCATATGGGTCGTTCATTAGTTACTCCCCTGATAGCCGTCAGCACCACACTCAGGACACTCAACATACGCAGTCCAGCGTGTACCTGTTCCCTCACACTCAACATTAAGGTCACCCTTAAACTCACACTCATCACATTCGTAAGTAATGGTATCCCAAAACACTACATCATTAGCCCATTCAGTCCAGCCCATAATTATTCTCCTCTCATAATTTCACTACCAATAATAACCAACCAAATAATACACACAACACAAACAGTAGCAAGATAAAGTGCGCCACCTAAAATAAAACCCAACCAACCAAACCCTGTATCATCAAACGAAACAGCAACACACATACCACACACAATAAAAACAAAAGCGTGAATAATAATTGCAGCAACTTTCATCATCAGATAATCACCGCCAACATTACAGCAGTAGCAAAAGTAAAACCAATAGTAACAATCCAAACAAAACGCATAGAACTTTCAAACAAGCCATAGCCCCGCCTATAATCAAACAATGCCACAACCCACGAAGCAATCCACATCAAAACAAATATAAACCAAACACCAATCACAACACAACCTCCTTTGTTTCACACCACAACCCATCATTAAGTCGCAGCACCAACACAGACTTACCTTTACTGAAAGTAACTACACACCACACAAGATTGTCAAACCCTGCCCCATCACGCAAATACTTTAAAGCCAACAGTTGTTGAGCGTGATGTGACAAATCATTACTGTAATGAAAAGATGCCCCAATTTTACCCTCCTCCTGTCTAGCATAAACACTTTCAGGCATATCAAAATGTTTTGGTGGTGTGTAATCCTCTAACTGAACACCAGACCCCGCACCCCACACGAGTTCACCTGTGGAGTACGGGATACCGTTACTGTCCAATAGCATCAACGATTACCTGATACACATCAAAGTTATTACCTGATGTTGTACGGTCAAGCAGTTCACGAATAGAGTCGTGTTCTGCCCCACCAACAATGTCAAACCCTGTCACCACATCATCAGTATAAATAACTTCACAGAATAGTTGCCCATACACACGCTCACCCAAATAGTCTACAAAGTTTACCGTAAATGCATCAACACCATTCCACGAAACCATTTCAGACTCAGGCAATCCACCAATAACACCACCCATAGTAAGAATGTTTTGTAGTGTGTTGTGGTCTTTTGACCCAATCGCCCGTTTCAGAGTAGCCTTTTTAACACCCATAGCAAAAGCAATACGCACATCATTATCACGAATAGCCTGTAACTGACCTAATCGTTGTGTCAGTTCCTCACGCAACTGTCGCTCCAAAGTATCCCTAGCAATACGATATTCATCACTAGCCTTACGCACTTTATTTACAGCAGTTCGCTGTTCAATCGTTAAGTTCTTATCTACATTAGTTCCCATAAACTCTCCCATTCTGTCGGATAATACCGCCCCCAGCACCAATAAGTTTTACACTCTTAATACCGTTGCGTTCACACATCATTTGATAATACAGTTCTGCTTCTGGCATTGTGTCAAACTCTACACGCCTATCCACATTGTCAATATGAAACTCTACAAGATACTTCACTCTATATCATCACTCTCATCATTGTCAAACGGTACAAGCATACCCATATCATATTTCATATTCAGCGCAATAAGAACACCGCCGTCAATAACATCTTCCTGAACAAGCACCGCGTGTGGTGCTAACTCACGAACCCTTTTCATTAAAACTTCTGCCGATATTTTAACCATTAGCATAATCCTTTCTGTCTAAACGCCACGACAAATCCGCCCGTAACGCAACCGTATCCATATCATCTAACATAAACCAATCCAAAGTGTCACGTTCCCACGTCAAACCTTTTAACACATCACTAATCAGCCACTCCGTAGACTTGTCACCAATAGACCATTGTTTAGTTTCGTGGTCATACTCCACCACATAATGCGTAATCATTCAGTCACCAAATTAACTTCGTAAACATCAAGCCCTGACTTCTGATTAAACTCCCAACCGTCAAGCGATATACCTTGCGCAATTTCATAGGCAGTATCTTTATCCTCCGCTTCTACCTCAACAGAGTATTCGTAATATACCGTACCAAACACACTATATTTAGCCATTAGTTTTTATCCTCCTCAACCAATACTTCGTGAGAATGTTGCTGTATATCCCACCCATAACTATCGTCAATCAAAGCCCGCCCCATCTCAATAGCGGTTGCTTCATTCAGCACACTTTCAGACTTCACTTGTGTAACCAAACTAAAATACAAACCAACAAAAGTTACATTGTAATAGTAATACTTCACTTCTTATCGCCCCCAATCTTTCCTAACTGAACCCAACCAGACCCCCCACAATACCGACAAGTCTGCGACCAACCATTACATACACACGCAACAGGCAACATCACATAACCTCTTCATTCTCGTTTTCAAACAAAACCCATTCGACACATTCGACACTATCCCAAGCCGTAACAGTATCAACCTCCCCCAACTCGTCAATCAACTCATTAACTTTCTTGTCTGCTTCCTCGCGCGTATCCGCTTCAATACCAAAAGCAATAAACGAAACTACCGCATTAAAGTTAGCCATCACTTAACCCCCTTATCTAAATATGTTTCCACCAAATACAAATCCTCGTCGTGTTCAGGACACACACAAGAATATCCCGTAGACACCCCAACATAAACAACTTGTGTATCGCAACGATTACATCTCCTAATCATTACTTCCCCCCATCACTATTCATACGCTTACACTCTGTAATCGCATCACTCAAATTGTGATACACAACACTCTCATAATCAGTATCCTCATCACTATCTATCTCAAACCACGCATTATCTACCCACTCAAACAAACCAATCTGTTCCGACCAACTATCCAACTGTTCATCAGTAGTGATACCCCACTTCTCCAAATCTTGTGTGTACCGTAGCACCGACCACTCATCACCCTCATTTAGTCGAATGTTAATACGCATATCACCGTTACGAAACACCGCATAACGCGCCCCCGCCTTATCATAAACAAACTCATAACCGTTACCGTTCACATAAAATACTGGGTCATTAGGCTGAACCAACACACCAAACTTCTCAGGCACACCCCTATCAAAACGCACAGCCTTAGACATACCACCCGACACCATACGCCACGAATTATTACGCTTACCCACCGTATCAAAACGCTCAAACGGGTTACCCAACTTCACAACATCAGACACCAACGCCATATCAAACAACAACTCACTACTATCGCCCACAACCCACTCCCGAATAACCTTAGTCACCGTCGGATAAGAACCCCCAAACAACTCCTCAGAGATAGCCAAACCTGCCCCCTCAATACTCATAACAGAACTACCCATAATCTCCAACCTCACAGGCAACCCGTTACCCACATTCTTACACCCCAAAACAAAACGGGTAAACAACGACATAGGAACCGCAAAAGTTTTCCCCGCACTATCCGAATAGTCACCGTCAATAACCGCATACACTAACCGATACTTATCCGTAACCGTCACCGTAACCTTATCGTTCTCCACAATAAAAGCGACCATACCTAACGGAAGCGTAGACTTACCACCCTTATCAGTAATCGGTTTCCAACTAGCAATACCCCGCACAAAATCAACATTAGTTTCAATAAACATTAGTTTTCCTCCTCACTAAAATAGTTGTTAGAACATTCCAAACACATACCCAACTCTTCACGCCACACCCAATCTTCAATTCTTTTGTGACATTTGTAACACGGTAACTCCCCCGTAAAAGTGTATTCTTGCTCACCCTCACACACTACACAAAACGGGTTACAATCAAAGTTTCCCCCGTGATTAGGACAAACCACAACTTCCCCAACTTCAAACATTATTTCCCCCTAACCTAGTTTCCTTGCGCCCACAGACAACCCGTAAGCCCCGTCAAAATCAGAATACACAATCACATAATCATTGTCAAGCAACATAACTATTCCCCCTGTTCCCATTTTCCGCAATCCTGACATTTACAATCAGCAACCAAACTATTCCAAACCAATTCACCACTCCGCAAAACTTACAATTACCCACAATCTATCCCCAATCGGTTAATCAAATCATCTAACAACTCATCTTGCTCAGTCATTGCCACACCGCCCACACACCAGCCACTCACCCCGTACCCGCAACCGTCGGTCACGCGGAACACCCAACGCCACACAACACCCCCAACACAACACGCGAGAACCCCCCGCCAAACTCTCAACACTAAACATTATTGCCCCCCCTATTCCCCGTCGTTTCCGATAAACAAGTCACCTAACCGCAAACTCAAAGCGTGTTCGTGTGACCAAATACCCCGCGCCACATAATCATTCATAGACTCACGAATATAGTCACCGTAACTATCACCCGCCCAATCACGGGCTGACACACTAGCGGGATAATCAAACATTACTTTACCCCCCACGCTTCACGACACATATTCTGTAAACGACTAGTAGTTTTAGAATAAAACTTACTACTCACCCACACCTTATCATTCTCATAACGCGCAATCACCGTATCATAACTGACAACCGCATAATCATTATCGGAATAGAACACACCCTTAGCACTATTGCCCGTAAAAGCAACACGCCCCCTAATCTTTTCCAACATATCTTTATATGTCGTTTCTTTAATCACGCTCACCTTATTCCCCCTGTCCTGTGATAATAACCGTGTCTGCCGTCACCTTGTGAGCCATAGAAACACGCCCGCTAATAGTGTCCTCCAAAACCCACCAGAAACCCCGCTCCGTTTCTGCCCGCACAATCTTAGTTTCACCATACCAATTAGTAATGATGTCACCTATCCTTGTCTGTTCCGTAATCATCAGAAACCCCCTTTCTCTTGTTATGTTCTGATATATAAAACCTAACCCGCCCCCGACACATTGTCAAACGCGACACGCCGAAAAACCAAAACTTAGTTGAAACCCGCCTAATAAAAATAACTATGCCAAACCTAAAACATTATTACAAAGTGACCCAAAAGCCCCCCCAAAACCGTTATAACCCCACCTAACGCCAAACAATCACCCCTGTAAATCATTGAAAAATGCCCCAAAAAAAACACCGTACTTAACACTATGTGTTATATGAGTATAACTAATTATTACAATATAACCCGCCATTGTCTAAGGGAACAACAACACCGCCAAAGACACCCCCAAAAACAACTTAGCCCACAAACTAGCCAAAGCGAAAGCCACAAAAAAACCGCCCAAAAACTTAGCCATTATCCGCCCCCATTAGATAAATACCGCGAACAATATCCGCCCTAATAATATCCCATTCAGTGACCCAAACACTACCGCCACCCTCCAACTCTACCCATTTACCCTCGCTCACGACTTCCCCCCAAACTGAACAACCGCCCGCAACTTAGCCCGTCGCTCATCTTTTCGCTTAATCGTTCTCACCTTACGCTCATAATCCCGCAACCGAAACAACCCCGCCCGCTCAGGTGACGGTTTACGCCCCGCCATTACGACACCTCCCCGAAACGCTCACCCAAGAGGTCCTCTACAACTTGCGACAACTCACCGTGATACCATTCAAACAACGCCCCCGTAATGTGACCAAAGACTAATCCGTTACTCATTCCGTAATCGTCTGGTTCTGGCATACCAATTGCCACCCATTCCTGAACCTGTTCAGAATAGTAGGCGGGAATTAACCCGTCTGCCTGTTCTGTAATATCGTCTGTCACATCTGGCACATCTACCGCGTCACGACGGTACTGTAAAATTTCGTCTGCCGCGTCGCGTACTGATTGCCACATTTCGGAATAGGTGGCAGATGAAACCGCCCGCCACATTTCGCCCGTTGTCATTGTTTCCTTCTCCATTGTTCTTACCTTTCATTGTGTACCGTGACCGTGTGCCACAGTATCGCCCCGCCCCGTGAATCGAACACGGTTAGCCCCCTATCGGTGACGGGTAACCCCTACCTATTCAGTTATTCGTTCGGGTGGCACTCACACGCCCCGCCCCATTCAGTCTCGGTAATCGTTTCCGCAATAAAGGTTTGCCAATCGTTCATCAGTTCACCCCCTGTCGTTATGTTTCACAGTATAGCACATAACGATTCACCTGTCAAGTTTGGAGAATGTCGGGCGTGTCGCGCCTAGTCTTCAATCTCTACAACCTCGACCCACGCCCGCATAGCCCTAAGCGCGGTAGCCTCGCGTTCCGCCTCCCGCCGTGTTTGGAATATCGGCGCGGGGTTAGAGTTGTATCGTTCCCAGTTTTTGAGAGTAAACATTAGTTCCCCCCTCGTGTGATCTGCCCACACGCGGGACAGATACCCACACTATGCCGAACAACCTCCGACACCGTTACTATCCCGTAATCGCAATTACGCGCTAACGCCTTGCGATAAGTAAAGGCTAACGCTTCCGCCCCGTCTAGCGTTGTGATTATCTCACTAACCGCCCTACGCCCCGCAAGTTTCACAGTCACTTTACCGTAGGTGTTTATAAATTGGCACGTGTCCATTAGTTGCCCCCTAACATATTGCCGATACGCTTGCGCGTGTCCCTATCGGTTATTTCAATAAAGGCGTAACGCCCCGCCCTGTGCCATTCTTGCGCGAGTTCTTGCGCCCGTTCTATGTTGTCAAACTCTCTCGAACACGTGAACCGCGCCACCTGTCGCGCGGTGTCTGGGTTGGCATAGTAGCCGTGTATCAAAAACATTACTTGCCCCCTGTCGTTAATTCCGCGTGCCACTTGCGACACTCAAACCCGCCCCGTTCGCTTGCGGTGTGAAAGTCAGTTTCGCAACGGTCACAATCGTAATAATCTTCCTCGCGTAGTCTGTCCTCTATGCGTCTAAAATATCCGTTGTGATGTCCCTCTAGAATGTAGTCTAGAATAGCGCGTAGTGTGGCGCGGTCTGGTGTGTCGCGTAGGTCTTGCGCGTAGGTTTCAAGATTGTCTGCTATGCGAGTAAGTTCGCGTTGCGCGTAGGTCTCTTCCATTGGTTGCCCCTTTCATTGTTTGGAATTGTATTTAGTTGTACATACAACATACCGCGAAACATACACGGACGCAAGCCGAAACGACAATTTATTTATAACAAAATCGTTATAATTCACCTATTGACATTAGGCGCGAAATGGTGTAAGCGCGTGGCAAACACTAAGCGCTGTCACGCATACCATACGGGGCGCGAGTTATCAAATCCGACACGCCGAAATGGTAAGCGCGTGACTCATAGCCAATTCATAGAAAACACACAGACAACGCTATCGAACAAACGTTCGAAACATCACAGATTGTAATCGAACATATGTTCAAATGGGGTGGTGGCACTATCGCATATTTTTTTTTATAGTATAAGCGTTGTAGCCTAATGTATGATTGTTGGTGGAGGTTGTTATGTTGGAGCGTGTTGATGAGGTTGACCGTTTGTTGTTGCGTGAG
>Ga0214921_10001414_pt1 | contig 41120 bp, 51 predicted proteins | sample LL1505_MetaG_FD_177992 | JGI IMG/M metagenome (GOLD analysis project Ga0214921, IMG submission 177992) | Freshwater microbial communities from Lake Lanier, Atlanta, Georgia, United States - LL-1505 | ecosystem: Environmental > Aquatic > Freshwater > Lake | place: USA: Georgia | collected...
TGGATCCTTGGAGAGAGAGGGTAGTTGACCGATGATCCATTTGGAGAGAACTGCCGTAAAGAGGGAGGCGATGACCATGACGGCAAGGATACCAGACCAACGCAGGTCGTAGACAAACGCGGCAACATAGACGGCGACAATGTTGAAGGCGGAAAGCACTCCCATTTCAAGGGAAAGTTCAGTGGACGTTTTCAGCATATCTATTGTATCGTCAGTAAAAATTGATATCATTTGTTTTGGATGGAAACAGACAACCATGAACCTCGTCATTGTCGAATCTCCTGCGAAGTGTCAGAAGATCCAGGGATTTCTGGGTGCGGGCTGGCGTGTCATTGCCACGATGGGTCATATCCGAGCATTAGAGCAAGCATTGGATGCTGTGGGAATCCATCGAGGATGGGAGCCGAAATACGAATGGATCAAGGAGAAAGCCAAGGCGATCAAGCAATTGAAAGAAGAGGCGAAAGAAGCAACTCAAATCTATCTGGCAAGTGATGATGATAGGGAGGGTGAGGCGATTTCCTACGCGGTATGCCAGTTATTACGTTTAAAACCAGAGACAGCACTACGATCCGTCTTTCATGAAATAACGGAGAAAGCCGTCAAGCATGCGGTGGCAAATCCGAGACGATTGGATATGAACCGAGCGAATGCCCAGCAGGCCCGTGCGATGTTGGACATGATGATTGGATTCACGATCAGTCCGCTTCTTTGGAAATCGGTTGCACCGTCTCTTTCCGCAGGACGATGTCAAACCCCTGCGTTGCGATTGGTGATTGAACGAGAGGAGGCCATTGATCAATTCAAGGCATCGTCGAGCTGGCAGCTTTCCGCCACGTTTGTAAAAGACTCCTTCTCCATCCATGCGACTATGACGGACGAACTAGAAGATGAAGAATCGTCCTTGAACTATATGGAAAACGTGCATACCTCCAAAGAAGGAATTGTCCATCAAAAAACAGTAAAGCCTTGGACGCAGGGTGCACCACCGCCGCTCATAACCAGTACTCTACAGCAACAAGCGAGTGCACTCTTTGGTCTGAATCCGAAGAGCACGATGAAGATTGCACAGAAATTGTATGAAGTGGGTCATATAACATATATGCGAACGGATCAAGCGGTTCTATCCGAAGAAGCTGTTCAAGAAGCCAAGGCATATGTTCAAGAACACTATGGTCCCGCCTATATTTCCACCGCGGAATCCAAAAAATCAAAGAAAGACCCATTGAAACAAGAAGCCCATGAGGCTATTCGACCGACGCATATGGAGAGAGTAGAAGTGGAAGGAGACGCGTTGGAGAAGAAGGTGTATCGATTGATTTGGCAGCGAGCGATTCAATCGGTCATGTCCGCGGCAAAGGGCGAAACGTGTACGATCCACATTAAGTTGGAAGAGGACTTCATGTGGCAAAGTGTGTGGAAGAGAACCACGTTCGAAGGATGGAAGAAGGCGGGAAAGGTGGTGGATCTGGATGAATCGGATGAGGAGGAATCCAGCGACTGGGATAAAGCCATAGCGATAATGGTAGGAGACCATCTTCCATGGACATCGATGAAAGCGGAGCCGAAGGAGACAAAGGCGAGTGGGCGATATACCGAGGCGACATTGGTGAGAGAGCTGGAGACGCATGGAATTGGTCGGCCGTCGACGTTTGCATCCTTGCTCTCAGCAATTCAAGAAAAGAATTATGTAGAAACCCGCGATATTCCTCCGAAGGAGATAACCCTAACAGAGTTTCAAATGAAGCCACAACAATGGCCTCCTTTGAAACATGAATCCAAGAAGAAAGTGGGAGGAGAGAAAAAGAAAATGGTTCCGACGGAACTAGGAAGGTCGGTGTGGGGATACTTGAAGACAACGTTTGCGGATTTGTTCGCCTATGAATTCACGGCACAGATGGAACAGCGTTTGGATCGTGTGTCGAATGGCCAGGAAGAATGGAAGGGAGTGTTGCAGGATACGTGGAATTCCTATCAGGCGAGATATGAAACTCTGAATGCGAATGTAAACGCAAAGCAAGCAGCAAACGCAAAAGTGCGTGAATTCGGCAATGGTCTCAAGGCGGTACAGACGAAGAATGGTCCACTCTTGTTAATCGAAGGAAAGACGAAGAAAGATACTGTGTTCTTAGGGTGGCCGAAAGGCATCTTGTTTGAGGAAATAACGGAAGAACAGGCGACCCAGTTTCAGCCAGAATCCAATGTGGGAGAATGGAACGGACAGCCGATTATTAAAAAGTCAGGAAAGTTTGGAGCCTACCTGCAGTGTGGGGATCTATCCGTTCCATTTCAAGAAGAATCTCTGGAGCAAACCATTGAGCGTCTGGAAGCCAAGAAGGGTTCGGGTCCGTTAAAGACGTTTAAAGAATATGTTATACGAACGGGGCAATACGGTCCTTATATTATGAAGACGTCATTGAAGAAAGCCAAATTTGTATCGTTGCCCAAAGGGATTAATCCAACAACGCTAACCGAAAAGGAGGTGGAGGCGTTATATAAATTAGGATTGGAATCGAAAAAAAATAAAAGGAAAGAATAAGAATGGCAGAAGAGGGAGTGAATGTCATCAATGGATCGAATACAAGACCGCGTTCAAGATCCGTTTCTCCTGTACGTGGTGCACCTGGAGCAGAGGAGCAACCCAAGGAGAAACGTTTTTTGAATGGCTGGTCAAAGGAACAAGAGATTTTAATGGCGGAGTGGAGTGATTTGGCCATGTGTTATCGTTGGTTGCATGATAAATCAGAAAAGCACTTCCACAGCAAGACAATCTGGATCAATCTTCCCGTTATTGTTTTGACGACGCTGGGTGGAACGGCTAACTTTGGTATTCAATCATTATTTGATGATGATAGTTCCAAGAAGTATGCGAGTTTTGCGATTGGAGGCGTTTCCTTGGTTGCTGGACTACTGACGACGATTGGAAACTATTTACGGTACCCCCAACTCGAAGAGTCGCACCGTGTCGCCTCGATTGCATGGGGTAAATTTCAGCGGTTGATTGCGGTAGAATTGGCATTGAAGCCAGACGATCGTATCGATTCCTTGGACTTTTTAAAGATTTGCCGTGCGGATTTGGACCGTTTGATTGAACAATCGCCACCAATCCCACAGGAGTCGATTGATTTGTTTACGGTATTGTTTGGATCTATAACGGATTTGAAGAGACCAGACATCTGCGGTGATTTGAAACACACGCAGGTCTTCGAGAGCTCGGAGGCGCGCCTCAAACAGGTTGCGACGGAGGCGGCGTTGTTGTTGCGTCATAAGAAGAAGGCTCTGAATGAACTCCTTTCTCCACAAATCCAGAATACGATTCGAACCCAGATTGATACGCGGTTATCTGAAGCATTAGAGGAACGTAAGAAAGCTCTGGCAGAGGAAATTGAAATACAGAAAGCGGGTATTCAAGAAACGGAAGAGGAGTATCAGCGAGTATTGGAATCGAGACAGAAGAAGATTATGGAGGAGATTGAAGCGGAAAAGAAACGCATGATACCTGAGACATCTGTCGCTAATTCGTTTAATTCGATAAAACCCCGTGGATCATCGTTTGAGACTCGTCTTCAGTTCAAGAACAATCCGCTGTTTACACGGGCACCCTCTTCGGTAGCCCCTTCCAGAAGACCGAGTTTGAGACCACTGGATGAGCAACCCAAGGAACCGATCTCGATCTCAACGGAACCCGCCGTGAATGTGGTCGTGATTCCACGATCGGATGAATCGAATTCTAAATAAAAATTGATGAACAGCCGATCTAAATGATGGGTGCCCAATCGTTAGTATGAGAATCGACAAGAAGTTCATAACGGAACTGTTCCATAATAATCGATCGCTCAAATCGCTTTGGATGACGACTCGACTGCGTCATGTGCACATTGCGATGATTCTCAAGCGTGGAAAGATGTTAGAGATGGCGACCAATCGAATTGGATCACGTATCCGTGGATGTGGATATGATGATCGGTCGATTCATGCGGAGCGTGCTGTGCTGAAAAAGATAGGAGATTATACCAAGCTGGATGGTGCGATTCTGATTGTATTTCGGATATCGCGAGGAACCAATGAATTAGTTGATTCTAGACCGTGTAAGAACTGCCGTCCTCACATGGAGAAGTGTATGAAGGAATATGGTCTTCGGTGTGTGTATCATTCGTGATTGTATAAAAAACTTTATCAGAAAAATACTATTTTTTCTGGTAATCGAACTCGGCCCGTTTTCCAAATGTCCCAAAGGATGGGCCATTTGATCTGTGGACCTCTCTTAATCGTACATGCGATCGAAAACTGCATCATGTAGTGAAAGAGTCGAAGCATTCTTCTTTCGTAAATGGAAGGTTCCTTCATTCCCTCTGTGGCATGTCGTAGTTCAAAGGTAGAATGATCAGAAGTGGCCATTTTTTGTGGTGTTAACCAAGACAACCTCATAGGAGTGGTTTGTTTCATTTCATGGAAAAGAATGGGAAGGGAGTACATAGGGTGAGAGCGTCGAGATGCATATTCATGAACACACGGTGCACCGATGTAAAATGTATTCCATGACATTGTAAGACGACTCTCTACATATATGGCTAACAAAATAGATTTGATGTTTTATCAAAAATCAAATCAAAGGAAACGGTCGGAAGTGGGATCGAACCACTGACCTTGCGGTTAACAGCCGCACGCGCTCCCGATTGCGCCATCCAACCATGTTTCCCCACTGAATCCGTAGAATCTAAATCTAAAATTTAAACGCAGCTACAAAACGAAAGAGACATCATGTGATTGTTCCCATCGACACATTGGACATTTAATTCTTCCTGTCTGGCATGGTTTAATTTGAAGAATGCATTGTTTATGGAAGACATGTTTGCATTCGAGAGCGGCCCAGACGGATGGTGAGGAGTCGTGATCGTCGTCTTGGCAAATGGGGCACATTTCATGGTACGTTATTTTATAGATCTCGCATTTGTCGCAGCATAATTTGTTTCGTTCTACGAGTTCTTTTTGGCAATGGTCGCAGAAATATAAACGACGGAGATCGTATTTGGCCAACTTGGTAATGAGTGATGTAGTAATAATAAGAGGCTCAGTTCCATCCTTAGATGCAGTAGTAGTTGCCATAACGTAAGGAGGATCGCATAGTTCGATGGAGTATTGTATTTCAGAGACAGGAAACTCTCCGTCGATATCCTCGTCGTGATCTAATATGGTGGAGGCGAGCATTTTGGTATAATGATTCAAATGTACGGAAAAGTGGACATCACATGGGATTCGATCATTTTGTTGGACGAGTTCCAGTATACGTTTTTGAAGGTAAAACGCAGCTTTTTCAAGGCGTGGAACATGAAGAAGCTCTCCGGTTTCTACACGCTTCATGTTTTCTACTACGGATCGACATTGTAAAGGCGTATAAACGATGGGTATAAAAAATGGATAGAACGTAGTCGATGGAGAAGATCTGCCCGAAATGCGCGGCGGATCCAACGAGTCATTCATTTAAAAAGGTATCGGAAAAGGGAGGATTGGTAACCTTTTATATGCACCCGTCAAAGGCAAAATTATATGATGATATGGAAGGTATTTTGAAACATGTGGACAATATGATCCAATCGATTGGGAACAAACCGTGGAGATGCATTATTGATGGCGATGGATTTGATGTGAAACATGCTGCAGAAATCAAGCTGGGAAACGCATTGTTTACATTGCTGACCACCAAGTATGGTGCAACCTTTCAAGAAATTACGGTCATCAATCCAACGTGGCATATTGAGGGTATGATCAAGTTGGCTTCGGTGGCGATGAATGCGGAAATGTATTCTAGGGTCAAGGTTCTGAAGGATCGCAAGCGTAGTATTTTGGAGTTTATTTGAAGTCTAGCTATGCTAGGCAACGTTCACAAGACCTAAAAAGACCAGGAATAAACTGGCACTTGCGAATGCATTCCATTTCATTCTTGGACAATTTCTTCTTGGAAGTCTTTCTGCGACCGTTTGTCTGAATGGAAACTTCCTTGAACCCTTTGGATCCGCGAATGGAAACTCGGGAGGTTTTGACTCGTCTGGATCCATTCATGAGGTCGGAATGGACCTGGGTGGATTCATAGGTAAATACGTTCTTCATCTCTACAGAGTTTAAAGAAGATTGTTGGTGAATAGGTGTGGTGAAATGAGTAGGATGGAGGGGTCGAAGCCAATGAAGTCATACTTTTCTACCACAAAACACGAGTGTGGCGAAACTTTGGTATACGCATTTGACTTAAGATCAAACGGAGAGATCCTTGTGGGTTCAAGTCCCACCGCTCGTATTGTTATGTTTTGAGAATCTAAAAGATATTCAACACATAAAATTAATGGGTTATATTTATAAAATAACAAACATCATAACAGGAAAGTGCTATATTGGTGTAACAATTCAACCTGATATTAAAAGACGATGGACTAAACACATCAATTCTGTAAATTATAAAGAGGGATGTCCGCTATTAAAGAAGTCAATGAAGAAACATGGAGTAAAGAATTTCAAGTTTGATATCTTGATCATTTGTTTTGACCAAGATGTCGTGAAATATGAAAAAGAATATATTAAGAAATTTAATTCACAAGTACCAAATGGCTATAATATTCTATCCGGTGGTCAAATTGGAGATGGACTAGTAGGTTATAAGCATTCGCAAGAAACCATTGAGAAAATTAAAGAAAAGGGTCGATTATTTAGAGAAAATAATCCAAATCATTTTGAAACGTATCGTGAAAAACACAAGAAATCATTAGAGCATGTTGACTTTTCAAGTAGTGTAAAGAATTCAGAGAAATTTAAGAAGGCTATGATAGATAGAAAAGAGAAATATAAAATTGGTGATAAGAAAGTATCAGATGATCATAAAAAGAAAATAAGTGATAGTCTCAAATTGTTTCACAATGATAATAAAAATACAGCATCAGATGCCCAAAAAGAAGCTATTAGAAAGGCATTGAGTAAACCAATCATACAATATGACAAGGATGGCATTATGATAAAAGAGTACAGGAGCATTGCAGAAGCTGATCGAACATCAGGTGTAAAGAAAAGTAATATTCAGCATGTCCTTTGTGGAAAGAATAAACTTGCAGGAGGATTCATTTGGAAATACAAACTATAAACCCCTTACCGCTCGTACTTTTTTGAGTATCTTATAGATCTTCAAATAAGTACACGATACCATCCTATTTATCGTTTCTTGGTCTGACTACGTTTTTTGGTTCCGCCGATACGAGCTGGATTAGGGCCCATTTGTGTTGCGACATGTATTCTTCCTGGATTACCCGATCCTTGAGCTGCAGCGAATAAAATATTGACAATCAGACCGAGAACCGTTCCTGTCGTAGACGCAACCGTTTTGGCACCGTTCCATATAATCCCACGAGTCGATTGTTTGAATTTGTCATTTTGAGCAAGTTTGGTTTCGATCCCTGCCAATTGGGCAACTTTTCGTCGTTTCTCTTCTTCGCTGACAGGCAGCTTTTTGATTGTATTTAATTCTGATAGAACGCGATCGATTTCATCCTTTGCATTTTGATTGTTTGAATATTGATCTTTTAGCATGGTGAGTTTTCTATTGGCTTCACCGATGTTCATTTGCATATGGTTTTTGTTAAAATTTTTATTGGTATATCCTGGTCGGAGTGAATATAGTTTAACTGCCTTACCATTGCCGTTTACCCTTCCTGTATTGTGGCTATTATAACGCATAGAAGGGTGATTTGTATTAACAATCTCTCCATTTTTATATTGAAAACGGCGATTGGCTGGTGCCTTAAGAGAGGCCTTCTGATTGTTTGTTAGCTTTGATTGATTCGATTTCAAAAAATTGTATTTTTCTTGAGTAATCGCATAATTACTAGACTTGGATTGTTTCGATGTTTGACCACCCATTTCTATTAAGTGCAGAGATTATGAGGCAGGCCGTATGACAGGGGATTCTAGTTGGATCGAAGGCGGATCATTTGTTGCTGCGACTGAAACACATTTGTCCACTACGATCGGTAGGTTAAACGCAATCAAATGATGAACCGCATGAAAGTAATTGTATTCATACGTAACCGCAATAAAGAAACACGCAATATCTGCCATAGCCAATCCAACCCCGAGATACAGATAAGGATTCAATATCGAAATCGATCGGATATGACGATAATGAAACCCAGTGATCATGAGGGTCATGAAGGCAGTGGATGGAAGAACAATGATCGCCCCAATCTTAAGATAGACCAGTGCCTGAAGAATGGTTTGAATCAAGAAGAGTTCCGTTCGAAGTTCGTAGTGATTGGATAAGAACAAATACATGCTAAACAGATAAATGGATAGATAGGAATAGAGACCGTCAAGAAAATCAAAGACGCCACTGTCAGGAATCGGAGATAAACCAGAGGTGTGCATATGATGCAGAAACGAAAAGAGCGAATTAAAAAGAATTTGTAGGGAATAAAAATACTTGCGATGATATTGGTAGTAAATGATACAGGGCAATGAGGCCAAATTAGAGAGAACGACGAAGTAGGAACTCATTGGATGATATCAGGCAATATCATTTAGGTCTATTCAAGGGTAATTAACATTGGTAAATCGTTCTGTATCACCCCCATGATTCCATCCAGTTTCCTCCAGAGCTGAAAGAATTGTTTATAGGGATCCCTCTCGTACTGATAGGATAGAGACCAGCCACTAATCAGGACGGGAAGAAGATCGCGGAACCGTTGAATCAGGGTTTGGCCGATTTTTTCAGAAGGAAAAGGTTTACGTTCCGCAGTGGAACGAGGTGGTTCCCATTTCGGTTGCACGACGACGCGATCGAGTTCTTCTCGGAAGGCATAGGGGAGACTAATCTGTTTCTTGGGATTGAGCAAGGGATGAGAGGATTGTGTTAAGCGACGTTGTAGTTCGGCTGTCCAGGCACGCTCTTGGTCTTCACAGTAATCGCAACCGAACCATTCGCAAGAGTATTTGTGTTCTTTCCCCTCGTGAATCGCCAGAATGGTAGGGTCGTCGCAATGAGAAAGGGCAGAGATCCGTCGAGTTTCATTGGCGACACGATCGGCGAGTGCAGTAGAGGCAGCTGGATCTTTTCCAAACACGGAATCCCACTCTTGTTTGGCTTGTTTGATATGAGGAGTGATACGTTCCTTACTGCATAGATTTTCACCCTGTAAAATATCACCCCAGTATTGAATAAAAATCGATACGCGTTTCTTTTCGAGATACTCCATCATCCATTGGCGCATGATCGGCAAGTAGGCCTGGAGAAACGCGGCGAGTTCTTGGAATCGCTCAACGGCGAGGGAAACATGACCAAAGGCAACTGTTTCTTGATCGTCAATGTCTTGAATTTGTTTGATACGCCAGAACCATTCACGCAGGATAGGGTCGATGCTCATCTACCAGGATATCATATGTGGCGTTTAGGTACGAACTTAAAGGGTTGCAAAGGAGATAGAGTGTGGAGAAGTCGGTATGGCAGAGTGGTTTTAACGCGGTTGATTACTAACCAACTGGACTATGTCCTCGTAGGTTCGAATCCTACTGCCGACGTCTCCTCCTATAACGCCCTCATAGTTCAGACGGTTAGAACGCTCGCATAGTAAGCGAGAGGTCACTGGTTCGATTCCAGTTGAGGGCAAACGCCTCTATGGCGCAATCGGTAGCGCATCGTACTTGTAATACGAAGGTCACCAGTTCAATTCTGGTTGGGGGCATCATTTATGGCTTGGTAGGGTCATAAAAGGTACCAGTGTGAGACTTAAAATAATTGAATATAGTTAACATAGTAGGATGGGATACATCTATAAAATTACAAATATGGTCAATAAAAAGGCATACATCGGAGTAACTACAGAGACAAATCCAAATAGACGATGGTCAAATCATAAATCTCATAATAGGCAAGGCAATGGGTGTCCGTTTTTAATGAAGGCATTCAAGAAATATGGTGAAGAGTCGTTCAAGTTTGAAGTATTGATCATTTGCTTTGACGAAGATGTATTTAGGTTTGAAGAAGACTATATTAAAAAATACAATACATTATCTCCAAATGGATACAATGTTGCAACAGGAGGAAAGACAAATCAGTCATTTTTAGGGAAAACGCATTCAGAAGAAACAAGGAAACTTCTTAGTGAAAATGCAAAAAAACATAACAAAGATCCCGAAGTTCGTGAACGAGCCCGTCGTGTAGCGATAGAATTCAATAAAACACATGACATCGGCGATTTAATGCGAAAATCAGAAAAGTGGCAGAAAGCGTTAGCAGAGGGTCGAATCGGAGGTCATGCAAAAACAGAAGAAGGTAGAAAGAAGATCAGTGAATCATTGAAAAAATATTATGCAAATAATAATCACACAGAAATCAATCGTAAAAAACACAGTGAAGCAATGACGAAAGCAATTGGAAGGAAAGTATCACAATACACAAAAGAAGGAGTTTTCATCGCATCATTTGATTCAATTGTTGAAGCAGCTGAGAAAAATGGCTTAACGCGTGGATGTGTACAGGCGGGTGTATTAGGATATTCAAAAACAGCAGGAGGATTTATTTGGAAGTACAATGAACCTAAAGAGGTTTAACCTAATGAAAATAGAACCAGGAGGGTTCCAAAACAGCCCATTAGCGAAATTGGAGATCGCGTTCCCCTTCTAAGGGAAAGATTGTGAGTTCAAGTCTCACATGGGCTAAGAACAGCGTACTTCAGCCTGGGAGAAGATTCGGCTCATAACCGAAAGGTCCGTCGATCGAAACGACGCGCTGTTAGAAATATTCCGTATAACGAAATATTTCTAACAAATTGTGTCTAAAGAATGTAAAGAAAATCATATGTCATTCACTAGGGAAATGGGTTGTGGATGTGGAAAACGAAATGGAACGACCCAGCCAGCAGTCGTGGGAAAAGACACGGCCGAATTATTGTCTCCGACTGAATGGGGCCCGTTCTTATGGAAATATTTGCACTGCATCGCAGAAAAAATGGGATTTACGGGAAATAAGATCATTGATACGGATCAGGCAACGTATATGGAGATATTATTGAATACGCTTCCGTCGATTATCCCGTGTCAGGAGTGTCAGGCACACTCGGCAGCATACATTCAAGGAAATCCAGTTCCAACGCTGAGAGGATTATATGGGCAAGAGCTACGACAGGCAACCCGACAGTGGTTGTTTTTGTTTCATCAAGCGGTTCGTATCCAAAAGGGTCAGGACATTCTTGTCGCGACCGTGGAGGATTGTGCAGTATTGTATGATAATTGTGCGGTACCGAAGTGTGAGTACACGTCGTTTATTCAGAGTGTTTCGGCGGCGGTGAGACAGGGATGGGTGCGAATCGATCAATGGCGAAAGTGGTATAGTTATTCGGAACGTCTGAGAATCATTTCAGGAAACATTGTGGTTTGAAAGCGTTTATGGTGTGATGTTCCACGTGGAATTAATGAATCCGTCGACGGCCACGGCTGTGGTCTGGGAAGCGTAGTGGGCATTCGCGGTGTGGATGCCACCATAGAGACGAGACATACCCGCCTGATTCGCCATTTCGTCCCATGTTGAATACGAGAGAGAAACTGGTACGGTAGGAGCAACACCAGGCTCGACAAGGGATGTTCCTGCTCCAACGACAAAATCTCCAAATAGCCCTGATTCGTTGGGAGTTAATGATGGGCAGAAGAGGGTCTCCATGTCGTAGGAGATAAAATTTTTAGTTATGTTCGCTCCAAACCATTTGGTCATCGTCAAGGCAAACGCCTTGGTAAAATGACTATGACCCGATGGAAAATCAGCGAAGGGTGGTGAAACAGCGTTCGCGGCCTGATAGGGAACCCACTGGGATCCGTCGATGGTTCCGTTCCATGATGCAACCTGCATACCAGCATAACGACGACGGACTTCTTGGATGGGGCGATCCTGCATGAACTGGCTCTTCAGGGCCCAGGTAATACGACCACCCTCGAACATATGAACGGCGAGATCCAATAGAGAGTACATGATGGTTCCGCAGGATGCGACGGTGGTACGCATGTATTCCTTCCAGAGCCAGATGGACATCAAAGGAGGAGGCATGATGCCGCGTGCGGATCCAGCCCAGAACTCGGCAATCACCTTCTCCTCGTCTGTCAAATTGGCGGTGATGTCCATGACCATGTCGATCTCGGCCTCGCGATCGGAACCAGTGAGAAGAGAAACCGATCCTTTGATATCGTTCTCATTCTGTTCGGTCAGACAGGTCGACTGAACGGTACCCCAGAGATAGGTCGCATAGTTTTGTCGAACACCGTTTATCGTTAGACGAGTCCACTGCTGGGGTTCAGGGAAGGCTGAAATGTTCGAGACAGTGGATCCGTCCACGACAATCGTCTGATTCCAGTTCGCAGATCCCGTGGGCTGTGTAGTAGTCGCTGCGGCTGATCCATCATATTGACGCTGGGAATACCAGAAGCTCCACTGTGTGGTCCATGCACCCCAATCGCCTGCATCCTGAACACGATCGACAACATCTGCTGGGCAATGGTAAATCGATGGTTCGGTCGAGAAGAAGGAGCGAATGTAATCAATGGCACAGGTCATCCATATGATAGCGTCGTTCTGTCCGAGGGGCTGAGGAGCTTTGTTGTATGTCCAATCCCAGTTGTCGTGCATTCCCTGAATGTGATTTTCATTGGAGACCCAGTTCCATGCCTGGACAATGGAGGCAACCAAGAGATACATCATACGAGAGGAGCGGGTGGGACCGATATTGGCAGCGGCCAAGGTTTGAAGACCGGAATCAATGGCAGCGTTCATAATGTATTGTATGGATGGAATGGGGTCTACATTGGCACCGCTTCCAGATATAACGGCGGATAAATTGGCGGGAGGAGCAAAGAATCGAGGTGATGTTATCATAGGTCCTGTTCCAGCCGCATTGGTGGCACAGATGGTAAAGGTATAAGGCTGCCATTCTTGAAGATCAGTGAAACGGTAGGTGGTTTCGCTGGTGGATACAGGAGATCCAGCAACGCCATTCAAATAGGGAGTAACAGTGTATTGAAAAGGTCCAGCTCCCACGGTAGGTGCATTCCAAGAAACAATGATGGATCCGACCGTAAAGGTTATACCTGATACTTGGCCAGGAAGGGCAGGTGTGTAGGGAGGATTGATAAGTGATGCATCCAAAGGTCCACAGGGACATCCTGGGCTAATTCCGATGCAGGTGGGATAGCGGGTAATCTGGGTCATGCCGCCTGCTTTGACTTCGTTCAAGATGGACGCATCCTTAATTCCAGTAGGAGGACGGGATCCGTGTCTTGTTAAAAATCCGCCTGCGATAGCTTGTTGGGCTCGTCTCTTGGTCAACTGGGAAGAGTCGTAGATGCGAGACATTCTAGATAATGATAACTTTTTATTATGATATCCTAATAAAAATAAATCATATATTTTTTGATAACTTTTTTAAATATCCAAGTAATGTTTGCGACAAACGGGGCGATAGGATTCTGCACCGCCGATCAGAACATCTTTTTTATGAAAGGCGGCGACGTATTGAGAATACACTGCAATTGTTCCATCTTTGCAGACGGAGCAAAACGCACTCAGACGCTGGACTTCTTCTGCGTGGGGAATGAGACGCAGGATATCGCCGAATGGTTCACGACTGGATGTTCCATCTAGACCTGAAATGACAATGTGGATGGGTAGTTCATCGGCCCATGAGGTGATTTTCTCAAACAAATCAGTAAAGAATTGACCCTCATCAATGGCAAGAACCTGGTATTCGCCGGATCGGACCATGGTTTCGAGTGCGGCTAGTTTATCGACGCAGACGGCCTTTTCAAATCCTTTGTCATGGGATGCAATTTGATTGGTTCCGTATCGATTATCGCCGACATAATTGGCGACGAGAACTTTGTAGCCGATGGATTGATATCGTCGAATGCGACGGAGAAGTTCGGTGGTCTTTTGTGCAAACATGCATCCGATGATCAGGGAGAGATGACCCATGGCTAGCTATTTCCAGCAAGAAATGGATGATCAATTTTACACATGTCTCAAATGGTGTGTATGACGAACATATCGCCGAGCCTCCGAGTTTTCCAGATGAAACCCCTGTTTTTCATACCAGCGACAGACAGCGGGATTCTCCACAGGAATCAAATATAGATTCGGACAGATCGAAAGAACGGACTGTAATAAGACAGATCCCCAACCGTTGTTCTGATGGTGTTCGTCAATACAAATGTATTCGAGTTTATGTCCGCGAACGAGTGCAAAGCCGATCAGACCTCCACCCTGAAAGATGCCGAGCGATGCTTCTTTGAATCGGGAGTCCCAGACTCTACGAAATTCATCCGTAGAATAAAAGAGAGATAAAAACAACTGTTTGATAATAACATACTCCGTATCCAACAGAGGACGAATCATTTTAGTTAGGTGTAGGATTAAAATGTCTGCTGCAACGCCTTCCATGAAACAGGAAATCGCTCCTCCAAGATCTGATTGATCGCCGTCGCATAATCACGGATTTCCTTTTGGGCATCGGGTCCGAGACGCAAATGGCAGAGACGGGCGTAGCCCGCGAGACTGGCAGTTTCAACAAATTCGGTGTACATGCTCTGGGGAAGAACGGCACGAGCCACTTCAGGAGCAACACCTTTCGCCAAGAGATCGTGATAGGTCTGCAGTGCGGCTTGGGTCTGCTGAGAAAGGATCGCATGAACTTCGTCAGAATCGGCGACGGGAGTATCTTTGGAGCCCTGTTTCAGCTTGGGGTTGCGTTCGCGAATTTCCTGGGCTTTGGGAACCCAGCATTCGGGTGGAGTGTCGACGTAGCGACGACTGACTTCGTTGCGAGCAAAACCGATGGTATGACGGTACCACTCACGTGCCACAAAGATGGGAAGTTTAATACGAAAGCGAGCCTGTGGGTGGAAGAAAGGACTTACGTGATCGTGCTTGGCTAGGTAGTTAATGAGTTTCTTATCACCCTCGGTTAGTTCAGTGGATACTTTATCAAAGGAAACGCGTGCTGCGTTCACAACGGTCAAATCGTCGCCAAATGTTTCAAGGATCTCGACGAAACCGATGCCGTCCGACATCGTAATTTTAGTCATGTCTAGATCTTAGATTCATCCATTCTTTAGATTTGTAGTGAATAGGAGATGGATCGAATGGAAAAAAAGAAGCGTCGAAAGCCAGAGATCGGATCGTATGATGTTGTCAAGGTTATACCTATGGAGCCTGTCATGCATATGATCAAAACGGTTCCTTTATCGACGATTGTATCGAAGGAACAATCGAAAGAACAACCAAAGGAACAACAAACGGAAGAAGCCAAAGAAGAACAGAAGGTAGAGCCAAAGGCAAAGTTAGAGATCGTCGATGATGTAAAAAAGAAAAGAAATAGCTGTTTTCTATGTTAGATGTGGAAACGCCTCGCGTCTATGTATACCAATCTCAACTTGATCTTTGTCCTACTTATTCGTTGGCTACCTGAAAGTGTTCAAGATATCGTCCGTGCGTCAACGTTCTTGATTTTAGTGGTGGTTTCTACAGTATGGTTTTCAGGAGATCTCGTTCGGACGTATGGGGAACTGGTAGATTCTTTTATAAGAGGACAGAGCTTTGCTTTACCGCGTGTTGTGCGTATTGGAATCGCCGCGGCGGGAGATATTTTATTGCATGTGGTTCCTGTTTTCGCGATCGGTTTACCACAAATGGGGCGATCGTTTTTGATTGCATTTGGATTGTTGTCAACATGGTACGCTACGGCTCGTCGCCATATTCACGCGATTTATGCACCGAGTATACAAGGAAAGAAGGCAGATCGTGGAATTATGATAGCAGGAATCGTTTCACTGGGCTCTTATTTGATTTATAACAAGTCTACGAAGGAGTCTGAGCAGGCTGCGGAACCGCATCGGGCTTCTCCCTTGAAGTCTCCTCCGCCCTCCGAATGATCAGTTGGAGAAGGGACTTTGGAAGAGGTCCGAGGGAGGAACGGGATTTTGTCTTAATAGTAAGGGGCATCATGGTTGTCTTTTATCCAATGCGTCTATGACTCTTCAATTTTTTATTCAGGGTACAAACAAATGGGGAATGAGATCCTCATGGTGCTTGTCCTTTTGATCCTTGTTGGGTATGGTATCGCATTTCGTAAGAAGAAAACGTATAACCAAGCACCGAGAAAGATCTGGACGTACTGGGAAGAACCGGATCATCTTGATCCTTACAAATGCCTATCGGACCGTGCAAAAGAATGCATGAGATCATGGGGCCAGTTAAATCCGGATTATGAAATCATTCTGTTAACCAAGAAAACGTATCAGGGGTATACGACGATTCCAGAAGAAATTCGAACACATCCGGATCTAAATCCGGATCATTTGAAGGATGTGATTCAGCTATGGACCTTGGTAGAGCATGGAGGAGTATGGCTGGATCCCACCACATACCTGACACAGCCACTGGACGACTGGATGTTTCCAAAGTATGCAGAGTGTTCGATGTTCAAACAGGACACTAGTTTCGTAGCGTGCAATAAGGGATCAGAGTTTATGAAGAAATGGAGGGATGAGTTTGCAGAGATCGCAAAGTTTCCGAATGTGGAAAAATATGTGGAATCGCGTGATTCGATAGATCTTTCGCACCCGAGTCAAGTGGCCCGCCAAATGATTCTTATAACATATCCAGTGGATTCATTAATTATTTCAGATAAGTAGATGGCAAGCTCAGAACCTCTTTCACACAATCATTCTGAGAAGCTCCTCTGGAAACAACGCCTTGGAGAATTCAAAGCGATCTATCAAACCATGGAGGCATTGTATCGGGCACGCAAATGGGATAAATTGGAACGAGCCTATCGTAGTATTCATATTAGGGAATTGAATGATTCAAACTTGAATTATGATTCAGAACCAAATAATATTATGGATCCAGTGGTGTATGATCAACTGTTGAAATCTGCGAAACATAAATATCATACACAGCGATCTAAAAAACGTGTAGCATTTTCAAAAGGTGGTAGAACCCGCCGTCAGAAAAAATAATATTTTTTGTATTTACTTTCCTTTAATCGCATCAGAACGACTCTTTTTCTCCTTTTAGCGGCTAACCGCCGCATCGGATCGACTTCGTCGGTCCTTACTCCACTTCGTATACATATGGGTCCACTGAATAAAGTAGGAGGATCCAAGCCATTCGGTCGCTAACACATGAAGTTCCTTTTCTTCAGGTGTGAGAGACGCATAAAATTCATCAAAATCGGCAGGTAAGGGAGCAGGTTTGGGAGGAGTATAACGTTGCATGGATGTCTGTTTTACATGAGAGAAATCAAATCAAATTTTATCACAATACAAGAGAGGAATGCATTTCAAGGATAAACGTGTTCTAACAATTCGAACTACAGATGATATGGTAAAGATCCTGGAATCAAAAGGCAATTCGATGAAAGATTATAAAAAAGGATCCAAGATTACGGTCGACAATAAAATGGAAAAAGGCCAATATGTCCTGGAAGAGAATCCTGGTCAGAATTTCCATACGGAATTCAAGCCAGTCTATACGCCAGGGGAAATGTTAGAAATGGGAGTCTTTGAGGGAAAGTACTTGAATGACTGCATCCTCGAGTTTCCCAAAGAATGGTTTCTCCCAGCGATCAAAAAAGGAAAGTTGTCCCCAGAAGGAGCCAATCCATCTATCAATCAGTTTAAGGTAAAATCTCGGCAGAATCTGGATAAATGGGAGGGAAATGGATGGGTCCCTAATAAGGGAAATCATGTCGCGAAACAGCACCCATTATTATCGGATTCAAGCGTCAATTATGACATTCGAGGTTGGTTCCAATGGTATTGTCGGTATTGGATGGGGAGACGCATTCCAGAGTTAGATCAAGTACAAATCAAACGCTGGAAGGCTTTTATCAGACATGCAGGGCAGGTCAAGGCGAATTGTAAGAAGGGTGATCTTTCGTGTCGTGTGGTAAGTCGCCAAGCTTTATTGCAATGGGCACATGATCCGTTTATTTAATGCTTACGATGACGACGAGACTTACCACGATGATGTGTCTTACGTTTATGAGTCTTACGCTTGGATCTCTTTCCACCCTGTTGAGGTAAACCTGCGGTTGCTGTAAATGAAAACATTGATGGAGTAGCAGTAGCGGCAGAAGTAGCGGCAGAAGCTGCCGTATGGGATGTAGCGTTATTACCATGTACGTGAGTGGTTAGTGCCTCACGAACCATATTAGGTTTTTTTAAAGTTTTAGTTGCATTAAGACTTAGTTTATTCGCATTAATGCGAGATTTTTCATTATATGTAAGAGAAGGAAGAAAAGTGGGAGTAGCAGCCGCCATTGTTATACTTCTATATTAGAATTTTATTTGCGATGAGTCTTACGCTTCTGATTCTTACGTCTTGTAGTCTTACGCTTGGATGCACCTCGTTGTATACCTTTCGATTTTAACTGATATATCGATATTATATCATGTACATCAATCTTTACACCTGACACAATAATCTTGAATCCCTTTATCGCATGATTAATCTGATCAATTTCAATATCACTGTCATCCATATCTTCTATTTTCCCTTCATGCTCAGCGAGAGCATTCCCATGAAAATATAAAAATCGGTATGTTTTATCTCTTGGAAGTAATTTATTAAGTTTATCTATGGTTATCTTTATAAATTTAGATGTCATATAATCTTTGATAATTAAATCATCTATTGTCGGGTTATTGATTCGATTTTGATCAGTAATTGTATTTCTAATACGAATAAGTTCATTAATATTTTGTTCATTAGTCATTCCAGATTTTTCTAATAGCTCATTATATGTCTTATGAAAATCATCATCTAAGAGAGTATAATGTGAAACTGGGTTTACCAGTACAGCATGTCTGACTGCTATTTGGAAGTTAATATTTTTCGCATGTACCATCTATTGTTATGTTCACAAAATGATTGTAAACATAACAATATAAATATTGTCGGAGTTATTTGCGATGAGTCTTACGTTTGGTATTCTTACGCTTTTGAGTCTTACGTTTGGATCTCTTTCCGCCCATTGGATAATCCTTATTAAATTTTTCATAAGCGTTTCTCTGTGCTGCGAAAGCAAGAGTAGCATTTCGTGTACGAGCATATTCATTGGTATATGCTTTAAAACCTACAGCTGCCCTTTTCTCACTACGCTCATTGCTGTGAGCGTTCATGGGGGCCAAGATTGGAGCGGGTGGTGGAGGTGGGATATGATTAGACATTCTATACTATTCTATTAGATTTTCTTCTTCCTCTTCTTCTTCCTCGACTTCCTCCTCTTCCTCGACTTTGTCCTTTACTTTGACAACAGAATGCCCCTTATTGTATTCTCTTGTAAACATGGTCTTGACTTTGGTAGGAATCTCTATGGATTCAAACGCCGTTTCTGATACTTCAAGGAGTTGATCTCTTGTGATCCGTATAGCGTCCATACGCGAAATGATCGCCTGAATGGCTGGTAAATCGCTCTTATCTCCTTTCAATAAGGAAAGGGGTTTCAACAAGATGGTTTGAATCGCTTCCGTTTCTTCGAGACGCATGGCGGAAGCGGATCGCCCACGGGAGCGTCCAATGTCTTCAAGAAACCGTCGATGTTTGCCGCGTGTGGCATTTTTACCGAGAAGTTTAGGGAATATATGGAACGGACAAGGACCCGATATTTTACGAGAGGTTGCAACGGTGGAATGAACGACGTGGGGAAGGAGAGACCAATCTTGGGTTTGCCATTGTCGGCGACTGATGAGATCTCCAAAGGAAACTTGTTCGGCTGCGTCGCCGGCTTCGTCTAAGGAGCGAGAGGCGGACAAATAGGCTTCTTGGACCATTAAGGGTACCATTCCGTAATCGACGTAGACGAATTCCTCGGCTTCGGAAATAGGTAGACGACGATTGGACATGAGTTTCTGGGTGGCGGAAAATAGATCGAGACGGAGACTGGAATCTTTTTCGGAAGAGGAGGATCCAAACTCGAGTTGATTGAGAAGAGAGCGGATATCGTTTCCGTTCTGTTCGCAGAGAGCTTCCAGATCTGCTTTTAACTTAGAGATGCCTTCTTTCTTGCACACGGCCAATAACGCAGTAGCAATGGTAGATTTGACAGGGCGACTGAACTTGACAAGAAGACAGGCTTTTTGTAAAGGGGCTAACTTGGGAACCAATTGGTTGGCGATACATATGATGGGAAGATTGGATTTCTTAATAAGATCAGCGAGTTCTCCGACTCCACCGCGTTCTTGTGCGGTGAATCCGTCGACTTCGTCCATGACAATGATTTCCTTGCGAAGACGTTTCATGCCGAGTCCCAAGAGTCCGCGTAGCATCGAGACGGATCGTGTATCGGATGCATTGTACTCGGTTACCGCGTATCCGAATTCTTTGGCCAATAAGTGCACGGTGGTTGTCTTACCAATTCCAGGAGGGCCTACAACCAATGCAGCATTACCCTTACCTTCGGTATTACCTCCAGTAGACCACGTAGACAGCCATTGGGAAAGGGTAGAAATGGAATCTTTGTGGCCGATGACCTCTTTCAAAGAAGATGGTTTGTACGCGGTAGTAAATGACGTTTTAATGGGTTTTGGAGCGGAATGAGCAGAATCCAAGGAAACAATGGGAACTCCGCGACGGATCGCTTCCTTGTATTTCCAGGATTCTACGATGGGTCGTCCGTCATTGCATTCGGATCCGACGTGTAAAACCGTGTTAGGAACAGGGATAATTCTATCCGATGTACTAGAAGGTACGTTCTTGCCTGATACACTCATGGGTAATGTATGCTTACAGAGTGAAAATAAATCAATTTTAATAAAATTTGATGGCGACGAGCTTAAATATGAAAATCATCAAACTAACAGAATGTCCGCTGATTCATCCATGGGTGCTAACACTTCAAACAACGCCGAATCCCAGAACGATATTAACGATGCTGCGTGGAATCCGGTTGGCGATTCGCCGGTGATCGCCCCTGTTCAAGCGACAACGGAGGTTCCTCCCATTGAGGAGGTTCGTCCAGTGGAGCCTGCAGAGGCTGCAGCACAGGCAGAGCCAGCCAATCCTGTCGAGGCAGAGCAAGAGCAAGAGCCAGCTCCAACGGAGCAGCAGACGTTGGCAGCAGTACAGGAGGTGCTGTCTACTTCGATTTCGAACTTGAAGGTGGATCTTCCTGAGTCGGATAGCTCAGATGAAGACATGCCGCCACTGGTTTCGTCATCGGATGAGGACGAATCCAATACGGATTCAAAGGAGGAGTCTGATGAGGACTCAAAGACTGAGTCAGAGAAGGAAACGGATGATTCGAAGGAGGAGTCGGGTGATTCAAAGGATGAGGAAGATGAGTCGGAAAACTCGGAAGAGGCAGAGGAGGATCCGGATGAGGATCTGATGGTGGCGGTGTTTCAGCGTCCGACCTGCCCTCGTTGCGATGCGGCACTCAAGGCTCTTCTGACGCCGAGTGAGGATGAGAGTGAGACAGAGTCGTCGGGCTCAGATTCGTCGCGTGTTCATCGTATTCGCCCCAAGCCTACCGAAATTCCGACCATCATTCTTACCCTGTTCAAGATCCTGCTGTTCCTGCATGTCGTTCAGTTCCTGACATACGCATTCGCCCCTGCCCGCCGCACGTATTCTTAAAAAAATAAAAACCATATTTATTTTTCATAAAAAATACTGACCCGCTTTTTTTAGAATCTCCATTTTTCTATCGGACCCATGTACATGGTTTGCATGTAAAAAATAGGTATGATCTAATGGACCGATATCATGATTTACCCAATATCCATTTGTATATTCACATAATTCATAGGTGTATAATGCAGCGTGTTCATACAATGATATATCACTAACAGAATTATCAAGAAAGTACTGATACAAACATTCCTGATCGTTTTTATCAGAATAGCGGAGTTGATATTCAGTTATCTTATCCAATAACGCATGTGTAGCGGGAGTATTACGTAAACTAGTATTCCCAGTACAACACCAAGGATTGTTCAATGGGTGAAACCCGTATAAATTATCCAACGATTTCATACCGCAATCATATTGGAATACGATGTCGTATGCACGATAGGCGTGATAATGATCTAACGTAGGCTCTTTCATACATACCACATCACAGTCGATAAAATGGATAAAGGGATACTTTGAAAGAGCATCTCGTAAAATGTTCATTTTCGTATGAGTTATGGCGTTATATTGATGTGTTCCATAGTTTTCGAAATGTTTAGAGATGTTAACATTTTCTACCCGTTCAAATATAACACTGATATTCAATTCTAATTGTGTTAATTTATGGTAGATCTCGTCATCTAAACAATAGAAATGTACTTTATGATTTTTTACGGTATTGTTTAAACTATATAGCATATTTTTAGCAAAAGAATAATAGCCATCATTACAATACGAAATGATGACAGGATAATCCATTATGATATATAATTAAAATTTTATTTGGATTTATATCCACATTTCAACCGAAGGTGTCAAAAGACATTTTTCAACCGAAGGTGTCAATGTCTAGAAGACATTTTTCAACCGAAGGTGTCAATGTCTAGAAGACATTTTTCAACAGGTACCGTGCACAAACAAATAAGACACCTCCCCAGATGGTATCGGCGATCGCGAACTTCCAATCATATCGTTCAAAGACAGCCAGATTGGTAAATTCGTAGACTCCATATACCGCCAAACCACGCAAAAATGCCTGTTGATAGGATGTGGTTTCGAGGAGAAGGTAGGCGAGAGCGAGGTATACGATAATCGCGGATACGTAGCGGAAGGAAATGGGTTGCCCTTGAATACGTTCCATCATGGCACGACCGAAGATTCCCGCCGTAGAAAGCCAGAACATATCAACGAGCACTAACACAGCGGTGGCCTTGAAATAAGGAGTCAAGGTTTTCATTCTCCTTTTATTGTATATTTAAAGCGAATTCTTCATAAAAAAGATAATGAAATTCCCAATAACCAGAGAGCAACTTCTTGCGTTTGATCCTATTCAGCATCAAAGGGAGGAAGACGAGGTGAAACTGCAAGCACATCTTCAGTATACGATCGCATCCATTATCAAGGAATTCAAAGAATATATGGTGCGTAAGACACCTGAAACCACCGTGTTTTATATTGCTAATTTTGAGTATATGCGTAAAAACATTCGTAGTTCTAAATGGTTGGATGAATCGTTGCATAAGAAGGAAGTGTATTATCCGCGATTACTGGAAGAACTTCGTAAGACATTCATCGATTGTTCCATAACACTGGATGAGAATCTGATCATAAGGTGGACTTAATTTCGTGTTTAAATACGTCCCTTGTTTATCCGTAAAAGAAACAGAGATGGAATCCATCAAGATTGATGCTTTTAATACCAATCTTCATGGATGCAGAATTCTGTGTCAGGGTCCGTTTCCAAAGGGACATCCTCCGATTCTCGATGCGGTGGTGAAACTAAGGGAGCCTTTCAAGAAACGCATTGTGCTTTCCAAAACGGCATTTTCGATCAGTAAGTATCTTCCGTTGGCCTATGATGCCATGTTTCAAGTGAAGGACTCGAGTGATTGGACGTTAGCTCTGACGTATATGACGTATGCTCCAAAACCGCTCTTGATCATAACGGAAGACATTGTGATTCCGGATGGAGTATGGTCGAAGTTGAATCGGTCCATGACGCTGGTGAATTTTACGTCGTCTTCGGTGATTCAGGTGAGACCATATGATGCGATCTTCTTTGCACCGATCGAAGAACTAACCGTTCCGTATGTGGACTATGTTTATAAATTACTGCAAAGTATCTATCGAACAACGTATACACCGAAGGAGCACAAGGAGATCTTGCAGGAACTTCGGGTGGCATCGGCGGGTTTGGCGTGGTCGAAGGTGGATGAGGAATCGACGGGAGGGAATCTGTTTTGGTATGATCCGATTACGAAAAAGGGAGGGGATGCACTAACGAATCCACAATTGGTGGAATTGTTTGGTATCCTTGCCGATCAATTTCGGGAATTATAGAAAACTCATGGCGAATCGCTCTTGTCTTCGTAGTCCTTCTTCCATTTCATTTATGGGATTCGGTACTGGTACACGACGTGATACGAAACTTGGAGCACGTGCACTCAATTTCGATCTGGGAATTTGTGATACAAATGGAGAAGCATTTGGATTCACTCCTAGAGCACTAGCGGGAATCGAAAGACGAAGAGATTCAAGACGCTCAGCGGCTTCGCGAGCACGATCTGCGGCACGCTGGGCTTCAGCCTCGGCATCGGCAATCGCTTGTTGATGTGCAGCTTCTACCGCTGCAGCTTCGGCAATGGCCATACGTTCTGCAGCGGTACGAGCGGCATTATGTGCGACACGGGTTCCACGGCGGCGCTGGATCGCTCTTTTAGCAGAATTGATTCGTTCTGCAGATGATTTTTTCGGAGGTCTTCCGCCGGATCGTCGGGTTCGTCTCATGTTCTACTTAAGAGTGTTATTTATTTCTTAATCATCGAATCTGTTTGCTCTTTCACTCTCTTATTATACATGGAACGATCCCAGCCAGTAGAAGGTCTAGGGGCAACCTTCATAGGGGATGGTTTGACAGAAATAGGTGCAGCGGTAGGTGCAGTGGATGGTTTCGGTGCTGCAGCTGAAATCTCTCGTTCATGATGATTTACAAGTTGTGCAACATGACCTTTTCTTAGCCATGCATGGGTTTGTTTCAAGTCGTCTTGGTATTTAGAAAAGAAGGAATTGCCTCTAGAAGGAGTATATTTGGCCAACCATTCAATGATTTCCAATCGTTCCAGACGTTTACGATATACATCGGTGAGATCAGCGGATTGGGCGGAAATGATAGAAAGTAAACTGCGTTCCACGGCTTCCCATTTGGCCAATTCATCTTTCATAAATCGTATCATTCCTAAATCACTTATGGGGGCCTTTTTAGGGTAATGACGTCTCATAACAGGAACACGGATGGAGAGATTATAGATTGCTTTTTGACAGCGAAGATGATGAATGGTGCATTGTAAAAGGGGTTGCTGGACGGAAAGATTCTGTCTGTACTCCTCTGTAGTTTTTTCTGCATATTGCCATGCGTGATCGGTAGCATCCAATAACCATTGAAAAATAGCATAGATATCGGGCCCTTTATCAGAAAGAATTTTAAGACCTATCATCTTACGAATGGGGTTGGAATAAGCTGGATCGTGAGATTTAACAAAATCCATCATGTGAATATCATTTTCACCAAGAATGGTTCGATCGTGTATGGAAAGAGGGGTACGAATAGCAGGTTTGGAAGAGACTCTGTTATATGTCATGCGTTCCATCTCTTGTGCCACTTGTATGGAAAGTTTCATTCGTTCAAAGAGAATACTATTTGATTGTTCAGAGGATGTAATAGGAATTTTTAGATTCTGATTGGTTTTGGATTGGAGTTTTTGCCATTCAATATTGGCATCTTCGTTTGACATTCCAGGACGATTGGATAAAGGAGTGAGAGCCGATAATCGTAGTGCGATTTCAGTATTCGTGGATAATTCATTTGCATGGTGTAGTGTTTGTTGAAGTAAACCTCTTTTAAAATTAATATAGGATTGGTTCTGTTGTTTATGATTCGCTAGGATAGTTGCTTGTTCGTCAATAATATGGATGAGCCGTGGATCAAATTCTATATTTAGATAATCATCCAAATCAACAATCGGTTTATCTCCACTCAGGTGTATGATTCGTAGAACCAGTTCTTGTAAATTAAATTCACTCTTTTGACCACTCAATAATTCTTGGATTTGTTGACGAAGCTTATCGGATTCTTGTATGGCTTCATTGGCCTTTTCTTTTGCTTTTCTTGCAAGATTGGCGGATTGTTTCCGTCGGGTTACCCTTTTCTCAAGGCTTTTTATGTTTCTCCCACCTCGCGTTCGCCTACGCATACTACGTTATCATACGATTTTTAAAATCGAATCATAACTTATATTTTTCCTTGTAGCCGATCGACAAGAAGCATGGCCTGTTTGGCTTTGATCTTGGAAAGTTCCGCGTAGATATCACCGATTCTACGTTGTCGGACAATCTGTTTGGCGGTACGTTTTCCACCGGATCTTCGAATACTTCGTGTACTTCGTTTCGTATTTCGTGTACTTCGTTGACGAAGTGTTTTACGTTTCATCTATTGTAATGAAAGGAATTAACGACGCTTGGTTCCGTGCTTTTTACGAAATACGCGACGTGTCTTACGAAGTGGGCGGCGGCGACCACCCAGTACCACTGGTGCCTTTGCCGCATTCAAACGAGCTGGTAGACCATTTGCGATGGCCTTGGTTGCACTTCCATTGACATTATTGGCCTGATTCTGTGCATAATTCGCCATCTTCTTCTTCGCAGCCTCAGAAGCCATCTCGGAAGCCGCATTGGCCTGAACGTTAGCTTGTCTTGCAAGAGCCAAGAGATCCTCTTTTGCTTGTTTGATTTCTGCAAGTGTCGCGTCGATCTTTGCCTTATTGGCAGCATCCGCCTCCTCCGCTTCTTGTTTACGTTTAGCTTCCGCTTCCGCTTCAGCCTTTTCACGTGCCTCCTGTTCAGCTGCAAATGCAGCAGCGGCAGCGGCAATTGCATCCTTCGCTTTAGCAGCCTCTGCATCCTTGGCAGCCTTCTGCTCTTCTGCTTTCGCTTTCAACTCATCAATCTCTTTCTCTTTTGCAGAGACTTTGTCTGCAAGGCCTTTTGCGGCAGCAAGTGCCGCAGCCGCATCTGCGGCCGAAGTCGACGCCTGACCTGATGTATTGCCTCGCATTTTGGAAATGCCCTCCAGCGAATTCTTTGACTTCTGGCTAAACAGCTTGCCCACATTAGCTTTGAAACTGTTGAACATCGATTCTGATGGCTGAGCGGCAGCGACGGATGCATTTGCAGCCGCAGCACCAGATGCAGCCACACTAGCCATATTCTGATTTTGTTGTGCATTCGCAGCTTTCATGGATTGTGACATATCTCTCTATCTTAGGGTTGGAAAATACCGCTAGATAACGAGTTTACTTGCGAGCCTTGCGAGTCTTACGAGACTTGGACTTGGCCATCGACTTGGACATCAGTCGGAAGGTTCCCTTCTTGGCGATGTAGCCGAGAGCACGGAGGTGCTTGATGGCCTTCTTGCCCGCGGCATGCTTCTTACGCGAAATGATGCGACCGTGGTGCTTCATCAGGTCCTTCTTGGTGAGACCTCCTGGGGTGTGCTTGGCAGTTCCGTGAAAGACTTGAGCTTTGGATCCAACGGCAGGAATGTGGGACATGGTTCTACTTGTCGGAGAGATTATTTCTCATTCGCTGGTACAGTTCTTCATAGATGGGGAACAGCTCGGGATCGACCGTGTAGGAACTACGTTCCTGAATAACAAATCCTGAATAATCCAGCGTTTTACCAAAGAACGCGTTGAGAGTATCTTTAGAGGAAAGAATGTCGGCGAAATCGAGAAACAGAAGAGGGCAATCGAGGGTTGCACCGGACCATTGGGTGAACTGATGATCGATGCCGAATACGTCGCGGCCTTCCATGATCGTTTTGGCCTTTAGATCCACCAGGTTGCTGGATACTTCTTTGGTAATTGAGAACGGATTGCCCAGTTTCAAGCATTGGAGCCATGCCCATGATCGACGAATATGGGACATCATGGTGTAATAGGGATGACCGAATAGGAAAATGCACCCCTTGTACTTCCTCCCTTTATCAATACCAGAGGGCGAGGACAGATGTTTCTGCCGGTCGCAATCGTTCGAGGCGTTGGTTGAGATACCCTGTTTTCTCAGGAATTCCATAAAATACGTTTGTCCGCTTCCACCAGGTCCTACGATCAAATACATGTTTGCTAATGGGTTGCATATTAAAATGTATGTTATGCAAACACTGAAATTAAAAAAATTGAAGAAAATGTCGATCTAAAATAAAGCACCAAAACCATGACTCTTAAATATATCAAGAACGAGGACGGCCACTTTGTTTGCCCCGAATGCAACGTTGTGAAACAACGCCAGAATTCGATGCATTATCATATGAAAAAACATCTGGATGAAATGAATCATGTCTGCAAATCGTGCAATAAGGGTTTCCTTCAAAAACAAACGCTGGATCTCCATATGCGTTCGAAGCACCCTGAGCTAGTGGAAGAGGAGGGAACGAAGTTTACATGCCCGTTCAACGATTGCAACTTTTCGGCTCTGACAAAGGGAAACTGCGTCATTCATGCGTTGCGTGTTCATTTCCAAGAGGAAATCAAGGCGATCATGGAGACTCATGCGGATACCAAGACGATTACGTGCAAAGGGTGCAATGCCGAGTTCCAATCCAGTTGTTCGTTCTATTATCACTGCAAGGGGTGCATTCCGACTCCAGAGAAACAAACCGATTCAAAGTATGAGAAATTACAGGAAATCCTTGCCTAGAAAAAATAATATCATCTATTTTTTATGAGCACCGTGAATGCCCATATTGTTCACACTGATTGCAAAAGCGATTGGATTCGACTTGTTCGATGGGACCGCAGAGAACACATCCCACCATCTCGTTTATTTTACACCACTTTTGAAAACAACGAATGTGGACTTCGTGTTCGCAGGGTAATTGATATCGTCCCCAGATGATATTATAGTCCTCAGATATCTCAGATCCTTGTTCGTTGAGATCGCAAATAATACACTTCCACTTATTGGAATTCGCGATGAACCGTACATATAACATGCACTGGTAGCATTCGTCGTCTTCGTATAGTTGGGACATTGCTGGTCTATTTATAGAATAAGATCGTAATCTATCAATTTTATTCGTCGTGTTCGGAGTAGATATTGAGCATCTTGACAAGGGAAAACAGGTGATAACCAAGGGCCGCAAAGGCGGTCATAAGAAGAAGCTCATAGGCCGCACGAGGTGTCTCTTTCTTGTGGTATCCGATGTAGATCAGGAGAGGAGCAAGTAAGAGGACGTGGATGGCATTGACCCAAGAATAGCTGGAATCATTTTTGATTCGCATGATCAATTTAACACCGTGATACAAGAATACTACGCATCCGATGGAAAAGAGAGCAAGGTAGACCCACTCGGGAACTGCGGTACGCTGGAATCCGATATAGAGAAACAGGGGGGCGATAAATAGCAAATGAAAAACTGATAGAATAAAGTGCTGATCGAATTTCATCTCTATTACCCAATTATAAATTTAAATGCTTGATGTGAGTACGATTCTGTTGAGCAAGAAATAATGGACTCGGGAGAGATGGAACGGAAACGGCGTTTTGGTGAGGGAAGGAGCTTTTGGTGGAGAAGAAGGGAACGGGAATCTTTTCCCGTAGCATCATGTTGAGTTCACGTTGTTTGATGACTTTGAGTTCTTCCAGTAGTTGATGGGTTCGATCATTCTGAGATGACAAATGACTACAGGGCGATCCGACGTGCTGTTTCATTTGTTTGATTTCTGCGGACATACTTTGAATCAATGTGGTTTGTTGTTGTACGACTTGCTGGAGAGCATCGATTTTTCGATTGAGTTTGGATTCCAAATCAATGGAAAACCACTCTTCCTCTGGGTTAGCCATTCTGATGATCATAAGAAAAGATATATTTCGATGTTACACCGCAGATTGAGAGTAGACTCCCAAGACGCGTGCAGAAGGATCAATGTATCCTACGACTTCCTTACCATTGGCCGACCATTTGGGCTGCCAATAGCCAGGAATAATCTCTTGGCGATGATCGCCAAAGATCTCGCAGAAGATTTTGCGATACAAGAATGCCTCCTTTGTCGTTGGACTGCAATAAGGATAGGTCAGAGCTGCACCAGCCATTTCCTCGTCCAACACCTGTGGGTCCACCCACTCTTGAATGATCTGAAACCACGATTTTTCACCCGAAACGCCATCAGAAAACGCCTCCTTCTTACGCCAAAGGACCGCATCAGGAAGTACACCTGTTCCTGCAAATGCCTCGCGTAGCCACCATTTCTCCATGTTTTTGTAGGTGGGCATTCGTTGATTTCCAGGAATGGCCCAATAATCACGAATGAATTCAGGATCTAGTAAAGGAACACGTCCCTCAAGACCCCAGCGAGCAATGCAGCGATCAGCACGTTTCACATCATAATAATGAATGTTCGAAACATAATCCTTAGCGGCCTTATCGAGTGCCTCTCCGTTAGGTGCATACCAGTTAAACAGGTAAGAGGAGCAGACTTCGTCAGGACCTTCACCCACCATCACCACTTTGCAGTCTGTCTGGGTTCCGATCCATTTGCAGACGAGGTATTGACCAACGGATGCACGAATCGTGGTAGTATCCCATGTTTCCGTGGTACGAATCACATCACGAATTGCATCAAGTCCTTCCTGTGGAGTAAAGAAGACCTCGGTATGATTGGAGCCGATGTGCTTGGCGACCATGCGAGCATACTGAAGATCCGTTCCTTCACGCATTCCACAGCAAAAGGTGCGAATGGGTTTACCGAGCATCTTGGCACTCAATGCGGCAACAAGACTGGAATCTACGCCACCTGAGAGGAGAAAGGCGAGGGGTTTATCGGATGCCAGGCGACGACGCACGGAGTTCATAACCGCTCTGCGTACATTATTCAAGTAGACCGAGGGATCGTGAACTATATTTGATGTATCATACAAGGAAGAAGTACCAGTAGATGGCTTCAATGTCTCGCATGAAATAGAGTAGGTATCTGTGCGACCCAATTCATTCATACGATAGATCTTCATGGTTCCAGGAGGAAATTCGGTCATCTTTCCCTTGTAGGAGAGAGCACCCTTCAACTCGGATGTAAAAAAGATAAGATTGTCTTCTTCATTGGTATACAGGGGGCGAATGCCGATTTCGTCGCGGCAGGCAATGATATTCTTCAGATTCTTCAGACGATCAAATTCAAAAAGAAGAAAGGCGAACTCGCCTTTGACACGGCTGCGAATAACGGATGCAAACTCATATTCCTTTTTATTGGAAGCAAGTTGCATGTAAAGCTCGGGAATGGTCATACAATCATTCTTCGAAGGAGGCAGACCATACTCTTCGATCAAGTCCTTGAAGTTATAGATCTCGCCGTTGCAAAGGAATACAATGGTACGTTTGTCGTCTTCCAAAATAAAAGGTTGATTGGCATGAAAGGTATCGTCCATGATGGCGAGGCGATGGAAGCCAACCATGACGTTTTGATAGGTTTCAAAATAAGAATTGTCGGGACCGCGATGAACCAGCTCCATAAAATCTTTGAACCAGGAGACGACCTGGTCTTGTTTGCCTGCCAAATTCGCGAGTGCCCAAATGCCACACATACTATTCCTATAGGGTTAGGACCGATTTAAGTACGCGTTGAAACGCGGTGTGTTGCATCATTTGCTCGGCTTGTTGAACCGCTCCTTCCATCCAGCATTGCTGTAATGAAAATGATTCGCCGCAGACAAACAATCCAGGCATTTCCTTTGTCATAGGATGAAGAGATCGAACACTCTCGTCTTCCACGGAGTATTTGCCAGGTTTCCAATAAGTGCATCCAAATTTCCAATCATGTATTTTGAAAAAGAGTGGATCAGGAATCGTCAAATCGGGGAACAATCCGCGAATTCGCTTCATAACAAGATCGGGAACTTGTGTGAGATTCTTTTTGGTCCAGAAGAGAGCGTCGTCGCCGTCTGTATAGGATATCATAATGCTGCGTTCGTTGATAGGAATAATATAACGAATGGGTCCGTCGCTAACAATCTTGGGAAGTCCGTGGAACCATGATTTTCCTTTGGAGATGGGAAAGACGGCGTACATGCGAAGAAGGGGTGTCATTTCGAGTTTTTTCAAGACGGGAAGATGGCGAACTCCTTGAATGTGTTTCATGGCTTCGGAGTGAAGGGCCATAATACAAAGAGGAGCCGTATACGTAGGTCCGTTCTTAATACAAATCTTATGGACTTTTCCATCATAGGAAACAGATACTACTTCGGAGTCGTGTTGGATCGTTCCACCCCGTTTGATAAACTCTGCGGTCATATGATCCGTTAATGACGAGAGGCCCTCTTTGCAGACTCCGAATCCGTTGGTTTGTCCCATTTCGTGGTCGAAGGAATGAAGACCGAGATCGGCTCGAAGGGTATGAATTTCGGAGAAATAAGGGAATTGTGATAGAAAGGCGGATGCCTCTGATGATCCATGTATCTGTTCTATCAAGTATCCCAGGGTATGTGTTTGCAAAACATCCTTTGTAAGGGAACGTAGGGGTTCCAGGTAGACATCGTGTAGTGCATTGAATTGATTCTTTTGAGGTTTCAGCGTCGATTCAGGGATATACTGGCTTTCTCCTGAAATGGGGAGATACGTTAGCCCATATCGTTTCATAAGGGATCGAACGATATGATGACTAGAAGCGATTCGTCCTGCACCACTTTCCCATTGAACACGTCCAATTCCAGGAAGAGACTTATGAAAGGTAAAGACACGTCCACCGTTGTAGTTGTATTTTTCAAGAATCGTACAACGTAATAAGGGGTGATGACGAAGAAGTTCAATGCCAGTATGCAATCCTGCAATACCTGCACCGATAATAACGATGTCGTATGACATTCTTATTATGGGGCGTGGTTTTATTTTTCCATTCTTTTTCTGAAAACAAGTATAGATGTCCGAGGCAATCAAAGAGATCGGTGAACAAGCGGCAATTTCTGCGATTACAACCGTGTCTGATGCGGTAAAAGAGAAGGCGGTGGATGCGGCAATGGATATTGCTATGAAGGTTGTGGATGGAGAGGATATCAAACTAGATGAAGTGGATATGAAGATTGTATCGAACGTGTATGCGGAGGCAAAGGCGGTAGCCCAACCTATTTTGCACCAGTCAGACCTGTCGGTTCCGGTTAAGGTAACGAAGCTTCTTGCGGCGTTGATGAAGATTATGGAGAAGACTCAGCACAATGGAGCGAAGATCCCAGGACTCAAGAAAAAGGCGGTGGCGTTGTATTTGTTGCGTCAGTTGATGAAGGATGTCGTTGAGGATATTCCACTACAATCCTATCTGTTATCCACCGCGAGCACGATTGGTGAGCATTTGTTAGAAACTCTGGTGGATGTATCTCGCAATGTTAACATTTCAGAGGTTGCAACCACGTGCTGCATGAGTATCATTTCATCTCTTGGTAAATAATTTAGGAAACAATGATGATCGTCTCGTCGTACCATGGCCACCATTCAAAGGGCCACCACCATCCCCAACTACTACCTCCGCCGCTACCGACAGTGGTCCACCCTCTTCCTCCTCCTCCTCCGCGACCTCCTCCACCACCTCCATGCCTTAGTCCATGTCCACCATGCCTTAGTCCACCACTAGCCCCTCCATATCGAACTCCGCCGCCACCTCCGCCTCGCTGTCCTTTGAATCCTTCTTGGACATTACGCACAGTAATCGCAACGAGAACAACGCATAATACAGTAAAAATAACCCACCCCATTTCTATTCTATCATGTGATTTTTATTGAAGACTCGCATGAATGGCACGCTGTAATTGTTGTTCTTCGGATATTTCGTCATCGGATTCTTCATCCAAAGCCTGAGGCATGGGATGAAGAACGGCGGGTTGAGCCACGACTTCCAGTTCCTCTTTGGAGTCCTCCTCTTCTTCTTTGGCCTTCACTGACCGCTTCTTCTTTGATTCGTCCTTGAAATTCTTGAAGGAAACACGATAGTGATGTACGTTATGCTGCTGATTCCACACGGATTCAATATAAGGAACGGAGTAAGAAGAGGAAATGCTAGCAGTTCGAAAGGCATCGTTGATCAAGTTATACAGTTCTTTGATTTCCACGAATAATGCAGTTAGGAACTTCTCGGCGTCGGGTGCAGGAAGATCCGTAAAGGATCGAATGGGTCCGTCTCGGTAGTGCTGGACACGATTGATGAGTTCGACGGCGGCCATGCGGAACGCACCCATGATCTCTTGTACTTCTCCATCGCGTTTCTTTTTCTTTTCGGCGATGGCGAGTTGTTGACCCCATTTCTTTTCTTCCAGTTCACCGAGCAGGAACTTGATGTTCATTTGAGTAAAGGACGTATTGTCAAAATGGGTTCGAAAATTGCGAGTGGAAATGTCCTGTAGTTCTTGGCAGATGCGGTGGAATTCGTAGAAGGAATTCGAAAATTCACGTCGTACCCCGCGTGGAAACCGAACGAGTTCCCATGCACCAGGGAATCCACCGCAGGGAACGTCGGCAGGATTGCGGGGCATCGCCCCGCCAGTTCGTTTCATCCACTCGTAGTAATGCGGATTGTGGATGGGACCGGATGTCACGATCTTTCCACTCGTCCAGGAAAACGGAGTCTGACAGGAGATGCAGAACATTTGGTCGCACCCGCTCGACTTCTGGATGAATTCACCGCATTTCGGGCACGGTTTGCAATCTTTCTTGATGAGTTCGGCCGTCTCCAGATCTTCTTTCTTGCATTCGTGAGGAACATCATGCGTCTGTCCTTTGACAATGAAACAATGTGCACAGCTGTACCATTCGCACAAACCGCACTTCCACGCGGTACTGAGGAATCCTTGGCAACCGTCGCGAGTGCACCGACGGACGAACTTTTTCTTCTCTTCTTCTTCTTTCTTGTCTTCTTCAACCACTGCATCACGAGCACGAGGAGGCCAACGAATAGCGTAGATGAGATCTTTCTTTTCGCGAATTCGGTCGAGAAGTTCGTTGGATTCGTCCAGGAGTTGATTGAGACGGATCATTCGAGCAGGAGTTTGCTGACCAGCCCCATAGTATTCTCCATAGACTTGATTGTATTCACGCATAAGCTCAACACGACGTGCCTTAAATATGGCGATGTCGGCATTGATGGAGTGAATCATGGTATCTTTCTTTCGTCGCCGCTGTTCTCGAAGAGCCTCTTCTTGGAGAGCAGGGAGATTGGCACGCTCGCGATTGATAAGGACTTCTTGGCGGTGTTTGAAGTAGGTTTGGTTTAAGTAGGTTCGAGTGCAAATCTCGCCGAGCGTTGTATCGTTGTAATTGACACGGCAATGGATGCAATGAGCATCTTCATGTCGAGTCAAGAGATACTGTTCGATACATTTGCTGCAAGTGGAGGCCGAGCAATACTTACAGGAAATCTTCTTGCGAACGATCGCCGTGTACTTGTCGGTACAGATGCTGCAGCTTTCGGGCTCGACCACTTGATTGGAAAGTTTCTTGGAAGATTCGGCCGCCATAGACAACGTATGTAATATTTCGATACATACCTCTTGTTCATCAATTTTTATTGTTTTTCGGGATCGATGGGGACAACGGGTTGATCGGCACGCATGGGTTTGATTCGTTTATCCGCACTCGTATAGTGAGACAGTGGCATGCGAGGGGAAATGTAGGCCTGAAACGCAGCAAGTACCGAACTGATATCTTTATCTTTTTCGCTATCGGGTTCCGCACCCATAAGAAGATCAAATGCGGTCATGTGGCCGTGTAAACGACAGATAATCGAGAGAAGTTCCATTTCGGCCGTGTGCATATCGTAGCTCATAACATTAATTTCGGTGGGAAGAGGTTTAACCCCGTTCCATTCGATATCACGAGAACGGGTGTATTTCATTAGTCAAGACAGGGTCTTGATCTTTATGCCGAATAAAAAAAATTGAACTCAGACTAGAATGGAAAAGAGTCAGCCCATGCCGCGTACACGACTCCAAGCAAAGAAGGAAAAAGAAGAGGAAGAAATGATGCAAGCTGCCCAAACTCTGATGGAGTTATCCAATCAGAGACCGGTGTACAGACGAACCCTTTCGATCCATGCAGGTCCAAGTGAACGTGCCGCGGAGCTTGCAAAAACACTGAAACCAGGGGAGACGATTCTGCTGAACTTCCACGTGGATCAGTATCAATACGCGACGGTGGCGTATCTCGAAAATCAAGATGGACGGATTGTGAGAAAGCGAATCGAAGGACCGTTTCAAGACTTTACCATGCAATGGACCTACTCGGTCACTGATTTCCCATTCTATCGATGATCAAACCAATAACACGCAATAAAAAATTGAAAACCTATTTTTCATATCAGAAAGCAAACAACCACACAAGCAATGGACTACAAGCAAACAATTATCCAAGCTCTCGATGTACTGCGGAAGCGTGATCTGGCGGACAAGCAGCCGTTCAGTGCACGTGCATATGCGACGGTCATCCAGCAATTGAAACAGCATAGTGATGCCATCACGGCTTATGAGCAGGTGGTATCTATGAAGGGAGTGGGCGAGAAGATCCAGAAGAAAATCAAGGAGATCATTGAAACAGGTCGTTTGCAATCAGCGGAGCGAGCCATGGAGCTGTATCCGATCGAAGCGTTGGATGCGTTCCAGAAGATCTATGGAGTGGGACCTGCGAAAGCGACGGAACTGACCAAACAGGGATTTCGGACGATTGCGGAACTGCGTCAGGCGATCCAGGCGAACCCGAAACTATTGAATGACAAACAAGTGGTTGGCCTGAAATATTATGAAGAGCTTCTGGAGAGAATCCCACATGAAGAGATGAAAGAACATCGTGGAGTGCTTCAGCATTACATGAAAGGAATCGTGGACATTCAAGGTGTCGAGCTAGTGGGAAGTTTTCGTCGCGGTCTCGCCACATCGGGTGATATTGACGTATTGATTCGGGTTCCAGAAGGAACCCCATCCAAGACGGTGAAAGAACAATTGGCGACGATGGTGGAACGAATGAAGAAGGCGGGATACATTGAGGAGGTTCTGGCGATTGGGGAGCATAAGTGCATGGCGATCTGCAGACTCGATGAGACGGGAAAGGCCCGTCGTTTGGACTTGTTGATGACGCCAGAGGAGGAGTATGCGTACGCGATTCTATATTTCACGGGATCAGATCGGTTCAATGTTGCCTTCCGACAGTATACGTTGGAGAAAGGATATACGTTGAATGAGCATACGATGGCACTGGTAAAACCAGAGGCTCGGATGGTTCCGAGAATGAGAACGGAAATGGACATCTTTCGATTCCTTGGACTGAAATATATCGAGCCGACGGATCGAATCGATGGAAAGCAAATATTGCGTGTTAAGAAACCAGAAATGGGAAGCCAATAAAAAGAAGGGAGGCCTAGTAGCGGATGAGTTATGTCGTCTTCGATCTAGATCTGACGTTGGCTGATATAACGTCTTTCTATTACTTTCTTATCAGTTTTCATATAAAAGAGTTCGTATTAGAAACCAGTCCCAACCTGTTTTCTTTTTTTCCTGAAGAATTGCATAAACGTCTGCAAAAAGCCTATCAGCTATTTGTGGAACGTGTTGCGGTGCAAGAAGAGAGTTCGAATCCGTTGGGACTCCTACGTCCAGGAATTCTCGATATCATGCGGGATCTGGCGATACAGTATCATAAGAAAAGGGTAAAAAAAGTTATGATCTATAGCAACAATCGATATCTACCGAGTTTACAATTTGTGCGAGATGTCATTCATCGGATTATTAACACCAATCTGATAACGGAATGCGTTCATTGGAATCATCCACGACGAGATAATGATAGGGTGGATATGAATTATAGCAAGACATGGGATACACTACATAGCCTGTGCATGAAGGGATCTGCGATCGAACCGAAGAACGTTTATTTTTTTGATGATCAGATACATATTCAATTGCATCATGCACTACAAGAGAATTATTATCAAGTTCCGGCCTATCATTATACGGTTTCGTTTGATCGGATCAAGGAGATTTATGAATCGGCCATGTATGATGCAGAAGTGAATGTATCGTCGTTGATTGTGTATATGATGGATGTTATGGAGGCAGAAAATCAAACCTTCCCGTTTTATCCGAATGGAAACAGTATTCGTGATTTACTTCATATTTTGGAGAGTTTATCAAAGCCACTTCCATGGCCTAATTCGTCGTCGGAACGAGATGAGGGATATCATATGATGAAGGATGTAGTGCAAGAAATAAAGAAACAGATTGCTCCGAAGCGTCCAAAGAGGCATACGATGAAACAGAGGCGATATACAATCAAACGCTGAAGTAGAGATGAAACGATTCATATTAGTTGCGATCCTGGTTCTCGTTGTTGTATTATCAATGAATCGATTGGAGCCATTCAAAGAAGAAAATGTGTTAAGAAAGGTTCAGATTGAGGACCGTGTAAAGCCACCGAATGTGTATACCACGCCGGATCTAGGATATTCCTTGGAGACGGTCATGGCTCATATTTTAAAGAAATGCCCGTAAATTTCATTTGGATCTAGAAAAAGATACCGATGAAATAGTTTTTTTTACTGAGGAGCGACTGGGTCCGATGACGCGGCGGGCTCAGAAGCGGCTGGGGCCGATGGCTCAGAAGCAGCTGGCTCAGACGCGACTGGAGCAGGCTGTGCGACTGGAGCAGCGGGTGGAGCACGGACCGTGAGCTCATCTACGGAGTTGGGGTAGGTCTCCTTCAGAACATCGTACAGACGCTCGTAGAGGCTCGAGCTCAGTTGGCTGCGTGGAACCGTCGTGGAAACTGACTGGAGATCAATGAAGCCCTTGCCCGACTCGCGAGCCTCCTTGTCCCAGTAAACGCGGTAATTCGCACGAATGTGGTAGACTGGCTCAGATGATGCCTCAGCATTGCCAGATGGAAGACCCGCAGCAAAGGTTCCCTGCTGCGTCAGGTAAAGCGTCTCGTTCGCAAAGCAGATGTAAGCGCCAGTCTTCTGGACACCGTTGGAAGCCGTGTATACGTCGTTGTTAATAAGACCCATTCTAATAAGACTAGATAGAAAATATTTAAGCCCTTTTCCAAAAAATTTGACAGTGCGACCCGACGAATAGATAGCCACATAACTATCCATGGCGACTCGCGAGCAACAACTGAACCTCTTTTCCGAGATTGTGATCAACGGCAAAATCACCCGAAAGCTCGACTTTCTGGGAACGGTTTCCATTTACGGCTGGCAGTACTTCAATGTCTGGCGTCGCTACAACAACCCGTACGAGATTGTTTTGGAGGACCAGAATGGAGACTTCTACTTCCATCGCGACTGCACGGTTCGTCAATCGCTGCAACGCATTCTGTGTTTGACCAATGAACAAATGAAAAACATCATGACGCTGGAGGTCATCCCCTTCAAGACGCAGTCGATCGCACATCAGAATGTGGTGAATGTACGTTGGACGGAGATTCAGCAGCGTTGGTGCGGTGCGAGCATCAATCTGGGTGGCATTCTGGAGGAGTTCCATGCTACAGCACAGGCCTACCGAGAGCAGCAAGCTCGGCAGCAGCAAGAGCAACCACAAGAAGAGGAAGAGGAGATGGATCAGAACTGGGAGCCGTTCTCGCCTCGTGGCGATCGTGTGCAGACGTTCCCAACGGAAGAGATCGAGCCGACGAACCTATCGGACCGCTTTACGCAGATGGAAGAGGAGAAGAACGTGCGTGTTCTTCGAAACGGTAAGGTCATTAAGAAGTAAATCATAAATCATACATCATTTCCTGAATCGCTTTGCGATATGCCAATGATCTCGATAGAGATCATTTCCGAACCACACAATACAACATCATTGGATTAATCAGACGAAACTGCAAATCGAAAAAATCAGCCTCATTCCATCGATTTGCGTATTCCAATGATTTTTCTTCATAGAGCGTACTATAATCAAAGATGGACATCCCAGAATAATAACAGGCATCACGAAATTGTCCTTCGGCATTGAACCACCATGGATCGGCCTGGGGAGATCGTAGGAAACCGTACATCGTACCGAGTGTTGGAATCATATAAAATAAAGAGCGGCGAACCACGTACAGGTTATTTTTTCGGAGAGTGAGAATGTATCGTCCTTTTTGAATAAAGGAATGCAGGCGTTTTGGTGTTAGTTCTTCATCGAGAATCGTCTCCGCCTCACAAGGACGATAATCGGCAAAAATACGTTCTAGATTGGGTAGAACATCGTCAGACAGGATGGTACACATGAAATACTTCAATTGATTCTCTGGGGTAGGATCGATACTGGATTCAATGAGTTCTTCCTTGATCCGATCCATTCGCACCGCGACCTGTGCTTCGTTCCAGAAAAGCCAGTGAAAATCGAGCGGCTTGGCATAAATGCTATCCGTACGTGCACGAACCAGGTAATCGTAGCGAAATCCGTTGCGTTGCTCGTGTTGGCACATTGCCATGTAGGCCAGTTGTAATTGAAAGTATTCGATCATGGATCCGCTGGTGCGAAGGTAGTTTTTCCAGCTGTCTTCGATGGTCATGTACGAAATTTGGCGATCGCGATGTTTGACCCAATCAGGATAGGCTTCGTGGCTGTACCATTGGATCGATAGCATGGCCTTCCCCAATTGTTCTCGAAACCAGGCAGACCAGGATTCATCGGATTCCTTCGTATCATTCTGGACACATACGAAGATGTCAATATTAGGCCGAAGAAGAACATGTTTTTTAAAGTAAGAGATTGTCTTTTTTACCGTTCTTAACGCACCAGTAAAAATGACAACAGTACGCATTCTACCTAGAAACTCGTTGGACTCATTTAGGTTCGGGGCGGAGGATGGATCGCCAAATGGAAACACGTGTTTTGGCATCGAGTGCCAACATGGTACAGAGTTCCAGACTGAATCGAAGAAAGCGTGGCCATTCGAGTGTTCCAATGGATTGTTCCCATGTCTGAATCTCGCGTTCGTATAAGGGTTGGGTAGAGGCTGCATCCCATTCTTTCATCGAATCCATGATCCATCGGCATAATTGTACCAAGTAGGTAGAATCCATACTGCGTTGTTCGAGTTGTTGTTGGATGAAATCCGTGTTGAATTTATCGTGGAGATCGGGATGATAACGAGAGGGAATGATTTCCTTGACCAGTTCTTTGAGTTCTAGGAGCTGACACATGACACTGGTATACTTCTCTTCTTTGATATCGTTCTCCAGCATATCCCAATAGGCACGTTTCATCATGTTTTCTACGATGGAATGGCGAATACGAGAAACCTCAGCAACACGATCGTCCAGTGCTTTTAAAAATCCCATTCGCTGCGCGGCATCGCGAATTTTGAGGATGAGTGCTTGGTAGTTGTCTTTCCACTCGGCAATGGTGGATTCTTCACGGG
>Ga0214921_10001415_pt1 | contig 41111 bp, 33 predicted proteins | sample LL1505_MetaG_FD_177992 | JGI IMG/M metagenome (GOLD analysis project Ga0214921, IMG submission 177992) | Freshwater microbial communities from Lake Lanier, Atlanta, Georgia, United States - LL-1505 | ecosystem: Environmental > Aquatic > Freshwater > Lake | place: USA: Georgia | collected...
TCGCAGTAATAGCGCACGTTGGGTTTGAATGGTGCGAACGAGTTCGCCATTTCGGCGCGATTGCTACTGCTCGACTCAATGCTACTCGTCGTGGCTGAACTTTTAATCGCCTTGAGGGATGATGTGCTTGTCGAGTGCGAATAGACATCATGTGCCATTATTGCAACACTGCTAAAAATTGTGAGGCTCAGGATAAGGAGTGGGAACTTGGGGAAACACATAGTCAATGCTAATCATAATTCCCTCCGTACAAACAAGCAGTCATTTGAAAGCGAATTTGTTATTGCGCCTCATTACTCAAGTAGGTTCATTAGTACAAACAGCCTCCCCCGCTCCTTTTTATGCACGAATCCTCTTCCAGTAGCTCATCCAGACCGGAGAGTTTTACAGAAGAATGTCCGGCTTGTCTCACCGCGTTGGATATTTCTGGGATGCTAACCTTTTCAGGTGTCGAGTGTCCTTCTTGTGGGCATTTTTTCAAAGCCTGCTCAAAGTTCAATCAGTTTCAAATTACCTCCCTGCTTGGCGAGGGAGGCATGGGGTCGGCTTATCGGGCCGTGGATTCAAATCTCGAGCGAGAAGTCGCATTGAAGGTTCTCAAGATTGAAATGAGTGATATGGCCGGTGAAGTCAAAAAACTTGCCCATGAAGCACGCACCACCGCACAAATAAACCATCCCAATGTGGTGCGGATTTTTGATTTTGGGCAGGCGAGGAGTCAATTTTACATTGCCATGGAGTTGATTGGCGGAGGTTCGCTGGATGATCTCATGCAGGACCTTGGAGCTGTTCCTGAGATCACTGCTCTTGAGGTTGGGGTTCAGGTGGCACAGGGTCTCAAGGCTGCGATGGAGCTTGGTCTCATTCACCGCGACATCAAGCCTGCCAATATTCTCTTTGCCGATCGAGGTACCGTGAAGTTGGTTGATTTTGGTTTGGCGGTGGTAGCAAGCGATGCTGCCACATCTCCGAATGAAATCTGGGGCACTCCCTATTATGTGGCCCCTGAGAAGTTGGACGAGTTGCCAGAGGATTTTCGAAGCGACATTTACAGCCTTGGGGGCACCCTATTTCATGCCATGGCTGGCCGTCCCCCTTATGAAGCTGATAACTCCTCTCTCGTAGCTCTGAAACAGCTCAAAAGCCGGCCCGTAAGTCTGCAAGCCTTTGCTCCAAATGTTTGTAATGAGACCGCGTATGTGATCAATCGCATGATGGCAAAAAATCCCTCTCAAAGGTATCAATCCTACGATGAATTGATCGAGCATCTGAGGTTTGCGCTGAATGCCGCTGTCGAGGCAGAATCTCATCCGGCCGCTTTGAAGATGAATAACTTGCGCCGCTTGGAAGTAGAAACGACCGGAATGCGATGGATCAATGTCGCTATACCCGTGGTGATAATTTTCGGGCTGCTTCTTGCAGTCTATCTTTTCTTCTTCACCTCGGTTTTCAAGGTTGTGGAGTAGCTGGAAGACGCTGCGCAAATTCCGGTCGATAGAACCAATCCGACCAATAGGCCCAACCCGCTTTGGTCATTTCAACGGGGGAATCAATCCAGCCACCTTTGCCATCGGGGCGGCGAATGCGGTAGGAACCGTCCCACATCACGCTGGTACCCTCGGGGACATAGAGAAAAAGGTAGGGCTGGTCCTGGTAGATGATGTTTTGCAGTTCCCCGGCCATGCGGATGATTTTCTCGCGATTGTATTCTTGGCGGATATCGTCGAGTAGGCGGTCGGCTTGTGGACTTTTGTATCCCACGACGTTGAGTTGCTCGGGGTTTGTCTGTGAGGAATGCCAAATCTGATATTGGTCGTACCCGTTGCCCAGCGACCAACCCAAAACCATGGCATCGAAGTCACCTTTGTTAATATGGTTTTTCAAAAAAACCGCCCATTCATAGAGTTCCACTTTCACTTCAATGCCGAGGTTTTTGAGGCCATCTTGGGTGAGGGTGGCAATGTCGCGCCGCACTTCATTTCCATTGCTGGTTATCAGAGTAAAGGAAAACCGCTCCCCATTTTTTTGAAGGATCCCATCGGGTCCCAATGCCCATCCCGCCTCGGCGAGAAGGGCTCGCGCTTTCTCTGGGTCGTACGCCAAAGGTTGGATGCTGGGATTAAAAAACCACATCTGGGGCGTGAAGAGGCCTGTGCTCTGGAGACCATGCCCATAAAGAATGAAGCGCACCATCGAGGGCACATCCACTGCATGAGCCAACGCACGTCGTACCAGTGGATCTTGGAAGAGAGGGCGCTTGAGATTCCAGCCGATGTAAGTGTAGCTGCTCGTCGGGCTCGTAAAAACCTGAAAGCGGGTGTCATTCACAAACGCATTCACCGTCCATGGCTCGGCACTCCAAAAGTCAATCTGGCGAGTCTCAAAAGCTAGCCTCAGCGTGAGCTGGTCTGGCATAAACCGATAGACGATTCCATCAAGCCAAGGAGCAGGGGCATCGAAATAATCAGGATTCCGTTCCACGCGAATAAACTCGTTTGTCTTCCACTTTGCGAAGCGGAATCCGCCGGTTCCAATCGGAGTGCGGTTGAAATTTTCAACCCACCAGCTCTGGGGCTTTCCTTCCAACAAATGCGAGGGAAGCACCGAGATCATCCAACTCTCCAGCGCAGGCGAGTAGGGTTTCCGATAGGTGACACGGACGGTATGTTCGTCCGGAGTCTCGACCTTTAGAATCAAATCAAAATCTGGCTTGCGAGGAGAAGCCGTGGCGTCATCCATGATGGCGCGATAGGTGAAAGCCACATCTCTCGAAGTGAATGGAGCTCCATCATGCCAGCGCACATTTTCGCGAAGTTGAAAGACGACCTGTGGTTCGGCGAGGAAGGAAATTGGGTCGCCAACTGTGAGTGTGCCGCCTCCGTTGGAAGTGAGCCATTTTTCGATGTCGGGCCTGAGGTTTGGATTCGCCGTGAGTTCAAATGCTGATCCGCTTTCGATCCAAGAACGGACGATGGAATCAGCTGGAAAAGCTTGGCTCAGACGGCTCAAGACATCCGCAGAGTTTTCTTTTACCTCCACACGCAATGTGGAGAGCGGTGCAATGGATTCTGCAGGAAATCTTGAAAAAATGTTTTGTGAAGCTTCGAGCCCAGGCTCCGTAAAGTGCAGGAGAAGCTCCTTTCCGTTGAGTCGCACCGCATCGAGCATCCAACCCGACCACTCCGTACGGGAGGCTAGGATTTTTGCCTCGGCTGCCTTCGCCTCCTCCGCACTCCGAAAAACCACGGTCGTTGTTTGGTCAAGCGTCCAAGACTCCGCAAGGTCACCAATGATTTCTAAATCGGGACTGTATTTCAGGAGCCCATTAAAAAGGGAGCCGGCAACTTGCGAAGAGGCGCTGTCTGCCTGTTGGATCGGATTGAGTGTCGATGGCTCACCAAGGACGCCGAGGGACATCTCGTTCTTTTTTTCTGAGGTCAGGCTCGCTGAGTTCCAAAAGGAAACGGCAATGAGCAAGACAAGAAAAAGTGGAAAACCGTAAATGAACCAGCGGGCGACTCGCATGTGAGAATGGAAATGACATTGAATATGCCGCCGCATGGTTTTTTCACAATATTCAAAGCGACTTTCATTTCGATGCTTTTACGAGCGAGCCTGCGTTCTAGAATGAACTGGTGAGCTTTTTTCTGTTCATGTTCCTTCGACGAGCCCTTTGCTCAAGGCTTCCGTGCCTCCTCTTAGCGCTATCTTTTCAGACAATGGCCCTCGCGGATGGGGGACGCGTTCTTGCCGAAAAAAGCGTCGATGATTACCGGATTGTTTTGTTTGCCAATCCATCGCCGCTCCGCGCCGGGATGACAGACCTCAGCGTGTTCATCGAGCAGGAGGGGAAGCGTTCTCCTGTTCTTGATGCGGTCGTTGCCTTTCGACTGAACAAACTCAGTCGCTCAACTCCGGAGTTGGCGTGGAAGGGAATGGGATGCGTTACTCCAGGACAATCGGTCAATGCACGCCTCGGGCACGCTGGAAATGGCCTCCTGTATTCTGCAGTGCTCGGAATTCCTGAGCCGGGACTCTGGAGCTTGGGCGTATCCATAGACCGGATAGGCAAAACATCTCTCATTACTTTTGAGGTTCCTGTCGAGAGGGCACTCCGCCCGTTGCAAACGATGTGGCCATTTGTAGCGATTCTGCCAATTGCCATTTTTCTTTACTCTTGGCACGGCTTCCTTTTGCGAAAACGCCGTTCCAAATGAGCTCTCTCACTGGATTGATCGAGCGGGTTACTTTTCACAACGAGGAGACTGGCTTTTGCGTTGTGCGGGTGAAGGTCGAGGGAAATCGCGATCTCGTCACTGTTGTGGGACGGGCATCCAGTATTAATGCCGGGGAATGGCTCACAGCCGAGGGATCATGGATACAAGACCGCGACCACGGAACGCAGCTCAAAGCTGAAAATCTGCAAACATCTGCGCCAACGTCGCGCGAGGGAATTGAAAAGTATCTCGCGAGCGGGCTGATCAAGGGGATCGGTCCCGTCTATGCGAAGAAGCTCGTCGAGAAATTTGGAGAAGGTGTTTTTGATATCATCGACCAGGAGTCAGTAAGGCTCGAGCAGGTGAGGGGAATCGGTGCTGAGCGCCGCCGAACGATCCGGACTGCGTGGGCGGAGCAAAAGATCGTACGCGAAATCATGGTCTTTCTGCACTCTCAGGGCGTCAGTACGAGCCGCGCCGTTCGAATTTATAAAACCTATGGTGATGAGGCCATCGAGAAGGTTCGCGGTAATCCCTATGTTCTTGCCCGCGATATTTCAGGGATTGGATTCAAGACAGCCGATGACATTGCCTGCAACCTGGGCATCGCGAGGGATTCGATCCTGCGTGCGCGTGCGGGTCTTTCTCACGTTCTGGCTGAGGCTTCGGGTAACGGACATTGCTCACTGCCAAGGGAGGAGCTTCTCAAAAATGCAGCTGATATTTTGACGATGGATTCGAATCTTTTGGTCCGTGCCCTCTCAGAGATGCTTGCAGACGGCGATCTTGTCGAGGATGGGCTCACTGGCGAGGATTTGATCTTTATACCCGCTCTGCGTCGGGCCGAATTGGAAATCGCTTTCCGCCTTTTAAAAATGGCATATCTGCCTGCCACCTATCCAGTGATTGATGCGGAGAGGGCGATTTATTGGCTTAAAGAAAAAAAGAGCATCGATTTGGCTCCGAGCCAAGCGGAGGCCTTGAGGCAGGCCCTGTGCTGTCGAGCCTTGGTTATTACCGGCGGACCTGGCGTGGGAAAAACAACCTTGGTGAATTCGATTCTCACACTGCTTCGAGCAAAGAATGTGAAGTGCCTTCTTTGTGCTCCCACGGGTCGGGCAGCCAGGCGTCTTTCTGAAACCACAGGGCTCGAAGCAAAAACGATCCACCGTCTCCTGGAATTTCAGAATTCGGGTTTTTCTCGGAATGCGTCAAACCCGCTTGATTGCGACCTTCTCGTTGCTGACGAAACCTCGATGATGGATGTGCATCTCATGTCCAAACTTCTCCAGGCCTTACCTGCTCGATCGCATGTGCTCTTCGTAGGGGATGTCGATCAATTGCCCAGTGTTGGTCCCGGAGCGGTTCTCTCGGATGTCCTGAGGAGTGGCGCAGTGCCGGTCGTTCGCCTTACCGAAATTTTTCGCCAGGCCTCATCCAGTCGGATTATCGTGAATGCGCATCGTATCAACAGCGGTCAAATGCCGGAGTCCGAAAAGGATTCGGATTTTTTCTTTATTGAGCGAGAGGAGCCTGAGGCCATCATCTCGACCATTCTCGAACTCGTCTCGGAGCGTATTCCGAAAGCTTGGAAACTCGATCCCCGTCGCGATATCCAAGTCCTCTGCCCAATGAATCGAGGCTCGCTTGGCACAATTCAAATGAATCGTGTTTTGCAGGAACGCATGAACCCCAAGCGAGGTGCGTCTCCCAGTGTGGAGAAATTCGGATGGGAATTTCGCATTGGTGACAAGGTCATCCAAACACGAAACAACTATGACAAGGATGTCTTCAATGGTGATATCGGTGAAATTCTCGGCATTGACGACCTGGATCGTGAGGTGCGTATTGCCTTTGATGGTCATGAGGTGAAATACGATTTTAATGAACTCGACGAGGTATCGCTCGCCTACGCCATCACGATTCATAAAAGCCAAGGATCGGAATTTCCTGTCATCGTTATCCCGATTGGCATGCAGCAATTTTTGCTCCTGCAGAAGAACCTTCTCTACACGGGAGTGACACGAGGGCGTCGTCTGGTTGTGATTGTAGGCCAGAAGAAGGCGCTCCAAACGGCAGTGCGCAACACCTGTTCGGCCAAGCGCCATACAGGCTTGGAAAGACGGCTATCGCACAATGTGCATCGCAGCTGACCTCGCGATACTTTGCCTATCCGCTTCGCAGTGCCTGCTGGCACCCCGCCGGCCTTATTGAACTAACTGATTTTTTCGACGAGGTAGTTTTTCAGATCTGCTATGGCCATGCGCTCCTGTGCCATCGAGTCGCGATGGCGGAGCGTCACAGTATCGAGCTTTTCTGGACCGTTTTCGCCAATTGTATCGAAGTCAATCGTGACGCAGAACGGAGTGCCGGCCTCGTCTTGGCGGCGGTATCGGCGGCCGATGGCTCCGCCTTCATCGTAGAACACATTCATGATGGGCCGCAACGTGGCGGCGATCTCCTTGGCCTTTTCCACCAATGCGGGCTTGTTTTTCAGAAGCGGAAAAATGCCACACTTGATCGGTGCCATGCGGGGATGGAAGCGGAGGACCGTGCGGGTCTCGGAGTTTCCCTTTTCGTCTGTGACTGTTTCCTCGTCGAAGGCCTCGCAAAGCAGGGCGAGTGTGGTGCGGTCAACGCCCGCGCTGGGCTCCACGACATGTGGCACGAATCGTTCTTTGGTTGCCTCGTCGAAGTAGTCGAGTGGTTTACCCGAGTGTTCGATGTGTTTTCCGAGATCGTAGTCGGTACGGTAGGCGATGCCTTCGAGTTCACTCACGCCAAATGGGAACTCGTATTCCAGGTCGTAGGTTTTTTTTGAATAGAACGCACGTTCCCCATCGGGGATGTCGTTAATGTGGATCTTCGAGCGAGGAATGCCTATGTCCTCATAGAATTTGAGGCGTTGCTCGAGCCAGTAATCTGTGAGTTGCATGCCATCTTCTGGTCGGCAGAAATACTCGATCTCCATTTGCTCGAATTCCCGAGAGCGGAAAATGTAGTTGCGCGGATTGATTTCGTTTCGAAAAGCTTTTCCAATTTGAGCGATCCCGAACGGGAGCTTCTGGCGCGAAGTATCCAAGACATTGCGGAAATTCACAAAGATGGCCTGGGCCGTCTCGGGGCGTAAATAAACGAGATTGTCCTCGCTCTCTAGCGGTCCGGCATGGCTTTTGAACATCAGATTGAAATCCCGTGCTTCTGTTAGATCTCGGCTGCCGCAAGCGGGGCAGAACTTTTTGCCATCCTTTTCCGGGAGTTGATCTGCGCGGTTGCGGGAATTGCATGCTTTGCAGTCCACCATCGGATCGCTGAAGGTTTCCTCGTGCCCTGAGGCTTTCCAGATCGCTCGGTTCATAATGATCGAGCCATCCATCCCTTCCATGTCATCACGCTCGCGCACATTCCGCCGCCACCAGAAATCTTTGAGATTTTTCTTCAGCTCGACGCCAAGTGGACCGTAGTCCCAGAAGCCGTTCAGGCCACCGTAGATTTCGGAGGATTGGAAAATGAACCCCCGTCGCTTACACAGGCTCACAATTTTTTCCATTCGGGCTGTAGAAACATCTTTGGACATAAGCGCGGAATGAAACCCCAGTCGCGCTGCGGCGTCAACGCGGCAGTCATCTTCATTTTTTTCAGACCGAAAAATTTTATACATCACGCGTCTTGCGCCCTCTACATTTCGGTTTATCGTGAGCCTCATGTTTGAGCTGACGCGGCGCGAGCAGACGCTTGTTGTGGGCATTGTGTTCATTCTAGTGCTGGGCCTTGGGGTGCGGCATTGGAGGGAGTCCCACGCTGGCATTATCTCAGCCGCAGAGGCCACGAAGACCCAATAATGTCGAATACTGGATTTCAAGAAGCTGTCGAAGCGGTTTGCCAAGAGGACCGTCGCTACAACCCCGAAGCCTATGCTTTTCTTCGCGACTCGCTGGAGGCAACAATCAAGCGTCGTAAAAAGTCAAAAAAGGAAGTCCTGTCACACGTCGGAGCCGCAGAATTGCTCGACGGGTTCCGCCTGCACGCACTGGCCGAGTTTGGCCCGATGGCTCTCATGGTCTTGAATTACTGGGGTCTCAAGGAAACATCGGATGTTGGGCAGATGGTCTTTAACCTCGTTCAGGTTGGGATTTTTGGAAAAACCGATGAGGACACGGTTGAGAGTTTCCGCGATCTCTTTGATTTCCGGGAGGCTTTTGTCTCTCCCTTTCGCCCCATAGTGGATTCTTTGAACGGTGAGTCCTCCTTGCGGGTCGAATCCCTGCTATGAAAACCCCTCTCCTAAGGGCTGCCGCTCTGGCCGCCGCTATTTCCTTTATGCCTGATCACACCCAAGCCAAACCCTCTGATACTCCGACTCTCCCTGAGTCCCATGCCCAAGTCTTCACTTACGACAATGGCCTCACATTGATTGTGGAGGAGGATCGCAGCGCGCCTGTGGCAAGTGTTCAAGCCTGGTGCGGCACCGGGAGTATCCATGAAAGCACAAAAATGGGGGCGGGTCTCTCGCACATTCTTGAACACATGCTTTTCAAAGGGACAGAAAAGCGCCCGCCGGGGGCGATCGCCAAGCAGGTTCAAAACCACGGAGGCTACATCAATGCCTATACGTCCTTCGATCGCACGGTTTACTGGATCGATGTGCCAAAAGGTGGGGCCTCGGATGCCGTGGCCATCCTTGCGGATGCCATGCAAAACGCGACGCTGCCAGAAGAGGAATACATCAAAGAGCAAGAGGTCATCCGCCGCGAGTTTGCCATGGGTTTTGACGATCCCGGTCGGCAAAGCTCTCAGTTGATGCTCGACACGGTTTTTACCACCAGTCCATTTCGGCATCCCGTGATTGGCTATCTTGATGTGTACAATAAGCTCACTCGGGAAGACGTTTTGAATTATTACAAGTCCCGCTACGTGCCGAACAATCTCACGTTTGTCGTGGTAGGCGATGTGGATGCCGCCGCGATTCGCAAGGAACTCGGCGAGCTCTTTGCGTCGGCCCCGCGCAAAGCTCTTGAACCTCTCTATATCGCCACCGAGCCACCTCAGTTGGGGCGCCGCGAGATTCATGAGGAATTTCCTACAGAGCTTTCCCGTCTTTCTATGTCCTGGCGCGTTCCTGGCGTAACGAACCCGGATACGCCCGCGTTGGAAATTCTCGGAGAAATTCTTGGCTCTGGTGCGAGTTCCCGTTTGAATCGTGAAATTCGTGAGCGCAAACAAATCGCCCACAGCGCAAGCGCAGGAATGTTTTCACTCCAATCCGAAGGTGTCTTCCTCATGCAAGCGGTGACAGATCCCGACAAGCGCGAGGCTGCTCAGAAAGAATCTTTGTTTATTTTAGAAGACCTGAAGAAGAATGGAGTCACTGAGCAGGAGTTGGATCGCGCGAGGCGTTCTCTGCTTTCGAGTCAACTTCATGGGCTCACCACAGCGCGGGGAAAAGCCTCGGACCTCGGGTCCAACTGGATGCTCACTCGCAACCTGAATTTCCCCCGCCACTATCTCGATCAAATCGCCAAGGTGACCCCTGCCGACGTTCAGCGCGTGGCCCGTGAGTACCTCCGCGACGAGGCGCTCAATGTGACGTCTCTCAACCCGCCGGCATCCAAAGCAGAGGTCGCTCAAGTCCCTGATATCAAAGCCGGCGATATCAAAAAAATCACCCTTTCCAATGGGCTCCGTCTCCTCGTGCGTGAGGATTCAAGAATCCCTCTCGTTGCCATAAGCGCGGTCTTTCGTGGTGGCCTTCTTGCCGAGACCAAGGAGACCAATGGCATCACGCGCCTCTATTCCAGAGCTCTTCTCAAGGGAACTAAAACCCGCAGCGCCGAGAAAATCGCTGACGACATCGAAGGCGTCGGAGGCAGTCTCAGTTCCGATAGCGGGAATAATTCCTTCACCGTCTCGTTGGATGTCATGCGGCCCGACCTCAAGCTCGGCGTGGAGATTTTGGCCGATGTCCTTTTGAATCCCACCTTTCCCACGCGTGAAGTCGAATTGGAAAGGAGCGCTCAAGTGGCTGGCATCAAGGCTGACGAGGAACAGGTCACTTCAGTTGCCAGAAATCTGCTTCGCGAAAAACTCTTCGGATCTCATCCCTACGCCCTTCGCAATCTTGGCTCTCCCGACTCTGTCTCCACAATCACTTCAGATCAACTCCGTGAGTTTCACAAACAATTCGCCTGTGCTGAAAATGCCGTCATCTCGGTCTTCGGCGACGTTCAGGCCGATGAAGTTGTGAAGCTCTTTGAAAAATATTTTGCGTCGATGCCCAGTGGTTCGCTGGCTTTTAAGGATGTGGAAAAGCCGAAGCCCTCAATCGGAGTGCCGCCTTCTACAGCCCACCTTGATAAGAAGCAGGCTGTCCTCATGCTTGGCTTCCAAGGTGCCTCGGTTCAGGACCCGGATCGCATCGCCTTGGAATTGATCAGCGAAGCCTCCAGTGATCTCGGTTCGCGGTTTTTTAACCGCATCCGTGAGCAAATGGGACTCGCCTACTTCGTCGGCGCCTCTCAGTTCTGCGGCTTGGCCCCCGGAGCTTTTCTGTTTTATCTCGGAACCGATCCTCAAAAAATTGACCCGGTCACAAAGGAGATGCGTGCCGAAATTGATGACCTCGCCTCGAACGGCCTTACCGAGGAGGAACTCACCCGGGCCCGTGCCAAGCTTCTCGGCGGCGAGGCGATTCGGAATCAGAGTAACAGCGCTTTTGGAGTCGCCGTTGCTGTTGACGAACTCATGGGTCTTGGAGTTGATGCTCATAAACTTCGCAAGGAGCAGATCGAAAAAATCTCTCTCGACGACATTCGTCGCGTTGCGGCAAAGTATTTCCGCAGCGACTCTCGTGTGGAAGCTACCGTTCTCCCGCCCGTTGCAAAACAATCCGCAAACTAACTCTATATGCCCGAAGTCCAATCCGCCACCCCGTCCGGTGAAATGACACAACGTTTCTTCGAACTCGTTATGATGCAGGCCCAGCAGGCCGCCATGTTTCTTGGTCATGTCCCAAATCCCCAGACGGGCCAACCCGAGGTTAATCTCGATTTTGCCCGTATGTTTATCGACCAGATCGAAATGCTTCAGGAGAAAACCCGTGGCAATTTGAGTGCCGACGAGGCGCAAATGCTCACCAACGTCCTTTCCGATCTCCGCCTAGCCTATCTGCAAGCCTCGAAAAACCCTGACCCCGCATCGTCTCCATCCGCCATTCCCGCTGCAGAGATATCTGCCGCTCAAGCTTCCCCAGCATCCGTCGAACCTGAAAGCGAATCGCGCAAGCGTTTCACTAAGAGTTACGGATCATAACCCTCTCAGGCGCCCTCAAAATCCTAATCAACCATGTCCTACTTCCCTGACGTCCCAAAAATCTCCTACGAAGGCTCCAAGTCTAAAAATCCTTTCGCCTTCAAACACTACAATCCCGACGAACTCGTCGAGGGCAAAACCATGCGGGATCATCTGCGCTTCGCAGCGGCGTATTGGCATGTGATGCGCAATCCTCTCGCCGATCCCTTCGGCGGCGGTACGGCTCTGATGCCTTGGGATGATGCCACGAATTCCGTAGCGAACGCCCAGAATCGTGTGCGCGTGTTTTTTGAATTTCTCGAAAAAATCGACATTGATTTCTATTGCTTCCATGACCGTGATGTCGCACCCGAGTGCGATACGCTTGCAGAATCCCACGCCGCGCTGGACGCTGTTGCAGGCACACTCGCCGAGGAGCAGCAACGCACAGGCAAGAAGCTCCTCTGGGGCACGGCCTGCCTGTTTGCTCATCCGCGTTTCGCCCAAGGTGGAGCCACCTCGCCAAGCCTGCCTGTCTTCGCCCACGCTGCGGCTCAGGTAAAAAAAGCGATCTCTATAACCAAGGAACTTGGAGGCGGAGGTTATGTTTTTTGGGGCGGACGCGAAGGGTACTCCTCGCTCTGGAATACCGACATGAAGCACGAACTCGACCAACTCGCGGCTTTCCTCCACATGGCCGTGGCATGGAAGAAGGAAATCGGTTTCACTGGCAAGTTCTGGATCGAGCCAAAACCTCGCGAGCCTTCGACCCACCAATACGACTCGGACGCCGCCGCTTGTTTCAACTTCCTCCGCGAATACGGACTCTTTGATGAGTTTGAACTCAATATTGAAACCAACCATGCCACGCTCGCCGGTCACACCATGAGGCATGAATTGACTGTTGCTGCTAATGCCGGGCGCCTCGGCTCGATTGATGCAAATCGTGGAGACGAACTCATCGGCTGGGATACCGACCAGTTCCCGACGAATATCTACCTTGCGGCTGAAGTCATGCTCGTTGTCCTTGGCATGGGTGGCTTCAAGGAAGGTGGACTGAATTTTGATGCGAAGCGCCGTCGCGAATCCCACCACCCGGCCGACCTCTTCCACGCCCACATCGGCGGCATGGACGCCTTCGCGCGCGGACTCAAGATCGCGGCTGGTATCCGTGCCGACGGACGTATCGAGGAGTTTGTGAAGAACCGCTACGCCTCGTGGCAATCTGATCTGGGCAAGAAAATCCTCTCAGGTCAGGGCTCGTTCGCTGAACTCGAAAAGGTCGCCCTCTCGCAGTCTGCACCTGCGCTTGAAAGCGGTGGTCAGGAATTCCTCGAGAACATCCTCAACGAACTTCTGTGATCACGCTCGGAATCGACTGCGGCACGCAGAGCCTCAAAATTGTCGCTCTCGATGGAGAGTCCGGAAAAATCATCGCCTCTGCTACTAAGTCTTATGGCTTGGTTGAGGGACTGCCTTCCGGCCACCTCGAGCAGGATCCCGCCGTTTGGTGGGAAGCGCTCGAGGAGACTGTGCAGAGCGTGCTCGGCGACCTTGGTTCCCGTAGGGCCCAAGTCGTAGGCATCGGCGTTTCTGGTCAGCAACACGGCTTCGTTCCGCTTGATGCCAACCACCACGTCATCCGCCCAGCCAAGCTGTGGTGCGATACTTCCACGACCGCCCAATGCGATGAAATCCGAGCTAAGCTGGGGGGGCGTGAAAAAATCATCGCCCTTGCCGGAAACGATATTCTGCCCGGCTTCACCGCGCCGAAAATTCTTTGGCTCAAGCAAAACGAGCCTACAAATTTCGCTCGCCTCGCTCATGTCGCCTTGCCGCATGATTTCTTGAATCTTCGCCTCACCGGCACGTTGCACATGGAGTTTGGAGATGCTTCGGGCACCGCTCTGCTGGATGTTTCCGCTCGCCAGTGGAGTCGCGAAATTTGTGACGCCATCGATGAGAATCTCATTAGCAAACTCCCGCCTGTCGGCTCCTCCACCGAGCCTGTCGGCAAACTCCTTCCTGCTCTCGCCACCGCATGGGGTCTCTCGGCGAGTGTCATCATCAGTGCTGGGGGAGGGGATAATATGATGGCCGCGATCGGCACTGGAAACATCCGCCCCGGCACAGTTACAGCCAGCCTTGGCACAAGTGGTACGATTTTCGCCTGTGCCTCGAGACCCGTGATTGATCCCGAAGGTGAGATTGCTGCCTTTTGTGATAGCGCGGATCACTGGATGCCGCTTCTTTGCACGATGAATGTTACGGTTGCGACCGAGGCGTTCCGCAAACTCTTCTCTTGGGATCACGATCGAATGGATATGGAAATCTCTTCCGTACCCAAGGGCGCTGGTGGCCTCGTTTTTCTTCCGTACTTGCAAGGTGAGCGCACCCCGAATCTTCCCGATGGCTGTGGTGTTCTCCATGGCATGAATGGATCCAATCTCACGCCCGCCTACATTGCCCGCGCGGCGATGGAAGGCGTCACACTCGGTATGGCTTATGGACTCCGCCGCATGGAAAGTCTCGGTTTGCACCCATCGGAAATTCGCCTCACTGGCGGTGGAAGCAAAAGCTCGGTCTGGCGCCAGATGCTCGCCGATATTTTCGGGCATCCTGTTGTTACGATGCAGAGCGCTGAGGGGGCTGCCCTTGGTGCCGCCATTCAGGCCCTCGCGGCGGCGGCGTCTGATAGATCACTTCCGGTGCTCTCAGATCTTTGCGTTCCGATTGCCGAAGGCTCCCGACTGGAACCCAGCCAAGAATTTGATTACTCAAGCCTCCTGGAAACCCACTCGCGACTCGCACGACAAATTTTCTGCGAATTTCCTGCTGGCAAAAAATAATTTAAAAAATGTCTTGCGCCCGGCGATGCGGGTGTTAATTTGAAATTGTTCTGGGGGGAACAGAAGCCCGTTGTAGCGTTCGCTGCGACGGGCTTCAACTTTTGTAGGGGTTTCATTTTGATTCTTTGCACCTTTCACCCTGAGCTGTCATATTGTCTCATCATGAAATACCCTCGCTCGCCAAAGGACCAGGTCGGTGGTCTCGTTTATTTTGCTCGCATGTTGGATAAAATCCGGCTGATGGCCTCGGCAGAGTTGCATCCCGATCTCCATGCAAATCTCGGGCAGGGTTTTGACGAACGGCTCACGATATTTCTCGCTGTGAATTATTCCGACCTGAAGAACCGTGTGCTCTCTGGTGGTTCCGATGAAGAGGTTCTCGAATGGTGTTTCCAAAATGGCACGCGCCCAACTGAGGAACAGATCGAAATCTGGAATAGCTTCATGTTTAAACGTGGCTGGAACGATGAACTCAGCGAACGCCTTGCTGGTCGAAAGAAAGAAAGCGGGTTTGATCATCGCGACGACATTCAGACGATGTTTCAATACATCGACGCCGACGAGGGCAGAATATAACAACTTCTGCTCGTTGGCGGGATTTTTAACATTGAGGAACTCTCGTTGCCTGCCCAAATTGGTCTTTCATGGAATTTGTTAACCTCACTCGTCACCTTGGAATCGCCTCAAATTGTTACTGGTTACGGGTCGGGGGAAAAAATATCATTCTTGATGCGGGGGCTGATCCAAAAATTGACGGGCTGGGAGCTACACCGCATTTGGCCGGTCTTCCCGAGGGGTGTGTGGATGCCATTATCATCACCCATGCCCATCAAGATCATATCGGATCGCTCCCTGTATTAACCCGCCGCGAGCCGCAGTGCCCGGTTTTCATGACGAGTGAGACGGCGACGATCGCTGATATCATGCTCCACAATTCGGTAAATGTGATGACTCGTCAGCGCGATGAACTCAATCTCATGGAGTACCCCCTCTACACACACCGTGGAGTGGATCTTTGCCGCCAGGCTTGGGTGCCATGCCGGCTTCGAGAACGTCGCAACCTTGCGGGCGAACTCAGCGAGCTTGAAAGCGATGTCACATTTGAGTTTTACCATTCCGGTCACATTCTTGGTTCGGTGGGCGTTCTCATCCGACACGCCGGGAAGTCATTTTTTTACACAGGTGATGTGAATTTTGAGAGTCAAACGATCATGACGGGAGCCGATTTCCCTGAGGGAGGTGTTGACTATTTGCTTATGGAAACCACGCGCGGTGACTCGCCGACGCCGGTTGGTTTCTCTCGCGCTAACGAGGAGGAGCGTTTCTCTCGCGCGGTCAGCTCAGCGATCGCCAATGGTGGCACTGTGACGATTCCCGTTTTTGCACTCGGAAAAACCCAAGAGGTTCTCGCGTTGCTTTGGAAAATGAGGCTACGCGGGGAGATCGGTAATATTCCCATCTACATCGGAGGGCTGAGTGTGAAGGTTACGATGGTCTATGATGCCACAGCGACGACCTCAGTGCGCAACCACTCTGAGTTGCAATTGCTCCAGGAAATGGCTCCCTATGTGCTCTCCGGTCGCGAGATCGAAAGCGTTCAACCTCGGAAGCGCGCTATTTATGCCCTCTCGAGTGGTATGATGACCGAGCACACACTCTCCAATATTTTAGCTCGCAGGATTATCGGTGACTCCTCACAGCATTTGTTTTTCGTCGGTTACTCGGATCCAGACTCCCCTTCTGCATTGATTCGCAAAGCCTCACCCGGTGACGAGATCATTCTGGATAAGAATCACCCTGCAATTCCTCTGCAGTGCGATGTGCGTGAGTTTAGTTTCAGCGCGCACACAAATCGTGAGACCCTCCGGAACTATGCGATCCTCCTGCGCCCTTCGAAGGTTCTGCTCGTTCATGGGGATCGTCCAGCCCTTGATTGGTTCCAGTTGGCGCTTTTCCGAGAACTTGGTGGAACCGAGGTGATCGTTCCAGAATCGGGGCGCAAGTATTCCTTGGAATAAAAATGTAATGTTTTTTGCACCCAAAGGGGGGCTTCGTACGTAACGTCCACACACTGCATGCGCTTAGTATCAAGGTCGGAAAATGATTTACTTCTCATGTGCAAGTGCAAATCTTGCTTATTAAATTGATGGCTAAAGGACCACGAGACCTCTTTCAAAAGTGCAGGGAATACAGAGACAGCGCTGATGCGCGCGCTCAAGGTTTTTATCCTTATTTTCGATCCATTGAGGAGCCTCACGGAAACTACGTGATTTGCGAAGGGGAGCGTAAAATCATGATCGGATCGAATAACTATCTTGGTCTTGCTCAGGACCCGCGCGTCGTGGAGGCCGCCTGCGAAGCGACTCGGCGATATGGAGCAGGATGCACCGGCTCACGTCTTCTTAACGGCACAATTAAGCTTCATGTGGAACTCGAAGAAGCTCTCGCCGAATTCCTGGGCTGCGAAGCCGCTATTCTTTTTTCTACGGGCTTTTTCGCGAACCAAGGCGCTCTCATTGCTTTGACCGAGGAGGGCGACTCCATCCTCTGCGACCGCGAGAATCATGCGAGTATCATCGATGGATGCCAATTCGCGCCTGCCAAATTGATTCCTTTCCGACACAATTCGGCCTCATCACTTGAAAACAGGCTCAAACGCCTACCCGAAGAGGCTGGCCGATTGGTCATTATGGATGGTGTTTTCAGCATGTCGGGTGACATCGCAAACCTACCTGAAATCATCCCAACTGCGAAACGTCATGGGGCTTTCGTGTACGTTGACGAGGCGCATTCGCTCGGCGTGCTCGGTCGACAAGGGCGGGGCACGGTAGATCATTTCGGTGTCCAAGCCGATGTGGATATCACCATGGGCACCTTTTCAAAGTCTCTTGGATCCATGGGAGGTTTCATCGCGGGTAACGCCCAAATGGTCGAGTATCTGAAACACCGCGCGCGTTGTCTTATTTTTACTGCAGCGCTAGCCCCTGCCGTGGTGGGCGCGGTGACGAAAGCCCTCGAACTCATGCAGGAAGAGGAGTGGCGGATTGCGGAACTCTGGCGGAACACGCGCAAGATGCACGAAGGGTTCAAGCGCATTGGTTTTAATATTGGTGAAACCAAGACTCCCATCGTGCCGATCCTCATAGGAAGTGAGGCCAAAGCCTTCATTTTCACCCAACGCCTTTTCGAAGAGGGAATCTTCGCCACACCTGCCATTTATCCTGCCGTGCGCTATGGTGAGGCGATCGTTCGTACGAGCTTCATGGCCACTCACTCCGATGACGACCTCGATCGCGTATTGGAAATTTTTGAAAAACTCGCACGTGAGTTAGGAACTTTTGATGACCCTGCCTATGCCAATCCAGGACGACGTAAAAACATTTTCGATTTCCGTCTGCCAGACTCCGTCGCAGCGGAGGTTGTTCGAGAGAACAGCGGAGATCATTCACCAAGCGAATCCGGCCTTTGTGCCGCCGTTTCCCGGTAGCGTTGCAAAGTTCCTCGCGCCGGACTCAACGTTTCAGCGTCGCCACGGATCGATCACTCCGTTTATTGCCGAGCGCGACGGTCGCCCGATCGGTCGTATCGCGGCGATTGTGAATCGTTCTCACAACGAATATCACAAAGATCAAATCGGCTTCTTTGGTTTTTTTGATTGCGTGGATGAGCCCGCCGTTGCTCGGGCCCTCTTTGAAAAGGTTGCCGATGTTCTCCGTGAGGCTGGGCTTGACGCTATACGGGGTCCGTATAATCCGAGCATCAATGATGATTGTGGCGTTCTTCTCAATGGCTTTGAAAAGCAGCCTGTCATCGGCTTGCCTTGGAATCCTTTTTATTATGCCGATCTGCTCATGGGGCTTGATTTTAACAAAGTCCGCACCCTTTACGTCCTCAACCTTCCTCTGCACCGCCGCAACGCGCCTGAAAGGTTCTTGCGCATCGTAGAGCGTCTTAAGAAACGGGCTAATCTCACGACCCGTCCTTTCCAACTCAAGCGTTTGAAAGAGGAGTTAAAAATCGTTCGTGAGGTTTACAATGCCACACTCGAAAGGAATTGGGGCTTCGTTCCGATTGGGATGGAAGATTTGCTCGACTCGGCGGCAGATATTCAGGCGATTGCCGATCCACGGCTTCTTCTCATTGGCGAATCACAAGGTCGCGACGCTGGTGTGGCTATCACTCTGCCAAATTTCAACGAAATCCTTGCCGCTGCAAAAAAGACGCCCCACTGGCTCCGCCTCTTGCATATTTTTGTTTTGATGAAGACCCGCAAGATTAAGACTTGCCGCCAAACTGTGCTCGGCGTCGTGCCCGCCTTCCGTGATCGTGGCCTTCACGCTTGGCTCGTGCATGAGCAATTTTCCGAAGCCAAGAAACATTACACCGATGCCACGCTTGGCTGGCTTGAAGACACCAATGCTGAGATCATCGACGTTTGTCAAATCGTTGGTGGAGAGCCGGATCGTGAGTGGGGCATCTTTCAAAAATCGCTTTTGTTTTAATTATGTCCTACCTCCCCGCATCCAATCGCTACAACCAACTTCCATATCGCCGCTGTGGCCGAAGCGGCTTGTTGCTTCCTGCTGTCTCATTAGGGCTCTGGCATAATTTTGGAAGCGTTGATGTTTTTCAAAATAGTCGAGAAATGATCCTTGGTTCCTTCGATCTCGGAATCACGCACTTCGACCTTGCGAACAATTACGGTCCTCTACCCGGCAGCGCGGAGGAGACTTTCGGGAAAATTTTGCAAACGGACCTGCTTTCATATCGTGATGAATTGATCGTCTCTACCAAGGCAGGTTATCAAATGTGGCCCGGTCCCTATGGGCAGTACGGTTCGAGAAAATCACTCCTCTCCAGTTTGGATCAAAGCCTCAAGCGGCTTCGACTCGATTACGTGGATATCTTTTATAGCCACCGTCCCGATCCTGAAACGCCGCTCGAGGAGACCATTGGTGCGCTGGTTCAGGCCGTCCGCTCAGGCAAAGCTCTCTATGCTGGTGTTTCGAATTATCCCGCTGAAATGACGCGCCGTGCAGCTGATCTACTTGCCGCTGCCGGCGTGCCGCTGCTCATCCACCAACCTTCTTATAATTTATTCAACCGTTGGGTTGAGGAAGGACTGTCCGAGGTTCTGCTCGAAGTCGGCGCCGGTTGCATTGCGTTTTCCCCACTGGCCCAAGGTCTCCTAACCGACCGCTATCTCAACGGCATCCAAGAGGGTTCCAGGGCAAGCAAGCCGCATGGTTTTTTAAAGCCCAGTCAAATTACTGAGGAAAAAATGCGCCGAATTCGTGCGCTTGCAGACATTGCAGAACGGAGAGGTCAGACTCTCGCCCAGTTTGCTCTGGCGTGGTTGCTCACTCGACCTGCCGTCACCTCGGTCCTGATCGGTGCCAGTTCCCTCAAACAAATCAAAGACAACGTGGCTGCTTTGGAAAAGCCTTCTATCGCACCTGAGGAATTTTCAGAGATCGATACGGCTTGTAGCCTTTGAGCAACATCTCAGCATTTTCAGAGATGGCAGCCTAGAGTCTGTAAGGCTTGCCTGTGAGTACTATGGAGGGTCACTCCTCCTTTTGAACCCACTCTACCGATCCGTCGTCCTTGACGAGCTCGATCCACTCGCCCTTGAAAGCGAGTTTGGAGGCAAGGGACGCTTGCTTTTTTTGGACCTGAGGCAGAGATATTTTTTCTCGGTCGGATTCTGTTTTCATCAACTGCATCCGGTCGGTATTCTCAGCATCCACTGTCTTGCGTATGAAGTCTCCATAGTCGCCGGGAGTATCGACGCGGATTGAAAGAAGCGCGTCGCGGCCTTCGCCAACCAAGCGGGAGTTTTTGAAAGTCTGGATATCCGCCATACGGTTGCGCCTGGCTTCTATTGGATCACTGGATGGCGCCAGAGTGGAACGAGGCTTTTTCGCCGTTTCCTTGGTGTGCTGGTAAACGTCGAGCCTCATCGCAATGTCCACCTTGATTGGCTGGGGAGTGGCAAGATTGACTGTTGGGCCGGCGCAGGCGCTGAGGAACAGCGTCGTTGCAGTCGTGGCCAAGGAGATAGGATTCTTCATTTTTTTTGCGTTTGACTCCAGCCTCCAGCGCAGAATTCATCGGCGTGGAGTACGGTTTGAAATGTGCGGGAACCAAGCGGGCCTTGCAACTTCAAGTCAAAGATTCCTTGTCCATCGGTAAACCAGAAATCTCCTGAGCCTTTGTCGTACTGAAAATCTCTCATGGCCTCTAGGGCGATTCGCAGGCTGTCGCGTTTAAGCTGCAGCCAATCCGAAGGAATGCGGGTGAGGAGGTCGTTGATTTTTCCAATCTCCATGCGTCCCGGGGCTTTCGTCTCGAGGTGCCCTTTCAGGCGGCGGATAGATTTCGACTCGGCGTTAACCTGTCCGGCAAAATCGAGCGGGCCTGTCATTTGGAAATTCTCAGGGGCGATAATGTTGGTGAATTGCTGAAGATTTACGCGCGTACCACTCAGCCAGCCAATCCAAGGAGAATCGACATCGAAGAAAAAGCTGAAGCCCCCAGCTATTGTTCCATCGTAGATTTTGCCTCCGAATGAACCATTGATTCCCTCGCGGTCGAAGGTCGCTGAAATCCAAGAGTTGCTTGCTCGGAACTGACGCCAGCGAAGATCTTTGATCCGCACAGTGCCGACGACGTTGTTCATGGCCTTGTCTGGAGGGTAGGAAAACTGGAGGCTTCCGGGCTCCGTCGAGAGTTCGATCTGATAGTCTGGGAAGCTGTAGTCCTGCGCGGGAATTTCAACGCTCCCGTGCAGGGTGAGCGACGCCAGATCATCGAGGGATACGTTTTCCGCGGTGGTACGAAAATTGAGTGGGAGGCCGTACTCAGTGCCACCGGCGCCACCGATGACCACGCTTCCGAACTGGACATCGAACCGACGGATATGCCAGCCCGGGGCGGGTGTGTCGGTCCCATTGGCCATCCGTTTTTTTGCGCTGTCCATGTAGGCAAATAAATCCTCGCCGATATAAAGAATAGGATTCAGCACCGTGACATCGTCCAATTCCTTGGCAAGAATGCCGGCGAGCGTAAATTTGAGAAAAATGCTGCGTAGGGTTAGCACCCGGGAAAATGGATCATTCGGTGAGGGGATCACGAGGTTCGTGATTTCGAGTTCTTGGCGAGTGGCTCCCAGTGTGTTGGTGATCTCTGCTGGCGTGAGGTTTCGCAGCGCCGTGTTGATCGTGAATGTTGCATCCGTCGTCGCTCGCCAGGGATTGTTGCCCAGAGTCGCCTTCACGCCATGTATGTCGAGCGTCCCAATTTTCCAAATGAATGCAGGGCCGGTGGATCGCTGCGCTGGCATGTGGGCGAGTTGCTCGAGCGCCTCTCCCGCTGCGATCGAGCCGCCATGGATATCCAAACTTTCGAGTTCGAAGCTTGCCAACATCTTCGCCGGGCTACCTGCAAGGCGTACGAGGTCGAGAATGAGAAAAGGGTCCTGGTGTTTTGAGTCTGTGGCTTGAACATCCCAGAGGGTGAGTTCGAATAGTTCATTCGAGTCCTGATGAAAATCTTGCCAATCAAAACAAAAGTTCGCGCGCACGTTGGGTTTGCTGTCCTTGGATCCGTCGTAAATGACTTCACCAAAATCGCAAACGATGCGGCGGATGTGGAGGCTCGACCCGTCTGGCTTCTTTGAAACCGGCGGAAGGATGCCGGACCATCCCGGTGAAATGACTAGAACCGGGTTGTCGAGATGAATTTCCCCGATGCGGCCAGCGGCAAGATCATCGAGAGAGAATACGATCTTGCCCTGGGCAAGACGCGCGAGTTCTTTACCGGTTTCGGGGTCGTTAACAACAAAATCTGTGAACGAGATTTCGCCTGGGCCGGTGACCCGAACGTTTTGCACATTGATCTTTGAGCCTGGCAGCTTTTTTTCCAGCGACCAACGTGCGATGGGCGTCAGGCCACGCGTGAGGAAAAATAAACCAGCACATCCCACGATGATTCCTAGAAGAAGCAGAACAACCAGAAGACGAATCGTGCGCTTGGAAATCTGGAACCGCTTTTTCAAAATGGAGTGCTCCTGAGCTTCGTCTTTTTACCTCCTACGGTTTCTCGCTAATTCGTCAAATAACTCGACGATGCCGTCATCGACTCGCAGGTCTACAATCTTCCATTTCCCTTCGGTGTGGTAGAAATAAAAGCGCCAGCGGAGTGGAAGGTCCTCGTTTAACGAGAGGCACGTTTGGCGGGAGAGCGATTGCCCGATCTCAAGGCTCTCGACCAATTCGTAGCCTTTCACAGGGCCGAAATTATCCAGCGCTTCGCGCGTTCGCTTTTTAAGCTGTTCCAGATTTTCTGCCTTGGAGGCGATGAGGGTGTTTTTTGCAAGCCCCTCGTAAGCCGCTTCGAGTTTGTCCGCTTTCAGAGCCTCAAAAAATCGCTGGAGGATTACATCAGGCTCGCTGGGAGGTGCTGGTGATGGCGATGGGGTGGGTGTGGCATTTAAGAAAACAAGCCCCTTTTTATCGCTTTTAGGCGTTTGGGCAAATGCTGAAGTTGCGAGAAGCGAAGCCGTGAGAATCAAAAAAATGCGCATTCCTTAGGTTCGCGTTTGTGAGCAGGCGATGCAAGCCCGTCGGATCGCAATTCTGCAAGGAGTCGAAAGTTTTTCGCCCTCGACAGGACGTGGGTGAGGTGGATAGATGAATCACTATGAGCAGCCCTCTCTCCCCCTCATCCCCACCTGATCATTCCCAGCCTGATTGGGATTCCATCGCACGTGATGCCGATTTCAAAGCGCTTGTCCGCCGCAAGCTGAAGCTTGTCGTGCCAGCGACGATATTTTTTGTTGTCTATTATTTTGCCTTGCCTGTGAGCGTCGGTTGGTTTCCCGACTTTATGAAACAGAAGATTTGGGGCAATCTGAACATCGCTTACGTTTTTGCGCTTTCGCAATTCTTCATGGCCTGGGTCTTGGCGTTTATTTACGTATTCGCTGCGGCGGGATGGGATCGCAGTGAGCATGCGCTGTTGGCGAAATTTGGATTCAATTCGAAAGACTGATATGAACTTCCTACTTTCAACTATTGCCACGCCTGTCGATCACACCGCTCTCTGGATGTTTCTGGGATTCGTCGCGGCGACTTTGGTGATCACATATTTCAGCGCTCGGCGCTCGACTGGAGCCAGTGCCTACTTTGCTGCCGGACGCCGGATTACGGGTTGGCAGAACGGACTTGCCGTCGCTGGTGACTACATGAGCGCTGCGAGTTTTCTTGGAATCGCCGGCATGATTGCCATGAACGGTTACGATGGGTTCCTTTATTCCGTAGGTTTTTTAGTGGCTTATCTCACCGTCCTATTTGTAGTGGCCGAGCCACTGCGTAATGCCGGAAAATACACCATGGCCGACGTTTTGGCCTATCGCCTCAGCCCACGCCCGGTGCGCGCTGCAGCCTCGTTGAGCACGCTCACGGTTTCGATTTTTTACATGATTGCCCAGATGGTCGGTGCCGGTGTGTTGGTGCGGCAGTTGATTCCCGGAGTGAGCTACGAGGTGGCTGTGGTTGGGGTGGGGGTGCTTATGGTTGTCTATGTCGTCTTTGGCGGGATGCTGGCTACGACTTGGGTCCAAATCATCAAAGCCGTTCTGTTGATGACCGGCAGCGCCTTCCTGACGGTTTTAGTCATGCGTGAATATCAGTTCGACATCGGGAAGTTCTTTTCATCACTCGCAGCCATACCCTCTACTGCTCCCAACGGCGAAAAGGTGGTCAGGGATTTCCTCACGCCAGGGCTTATTTTTAAAAACCCATGGGACCAGATCTCGCTTGGGATGGCGCTTCTCTTCGGTACGGCAGGTCTGCCTCATATTCTGATTCGCTTTTACACAGTGCCCGATGCCAAGACGGCGCGAGCCAGTGTGGTTTGGGCCATGGTTATTATCGGTCTTTTTTATATCATGACGACGTTCTTTGGCTTTGGCGCAGCCAGCCTTATGGGGCCGGATTACGTACAGGCTCACGGGGGAACAAATATGGCGGCCCCCGAACTCGCCCGGAAATTGGGAGGCGAGGTCTTTTTTGCCTTCATCAGCGCTGTGGCCTTTGCGACAATCCTCGCGGTGGTGGCGGGGTTGACCATCAGCGCCAGCACAAGTTTTGCACATGACTTTTATACAAACGTCCTCCATCACGGAAAAGAACATCAACCAGGCGCCGAGGTGCGTGTGGCAAGGATTACTGCCTTTGTGGTGGGGGCGGCGGCAATCGTGATTGCGATTCTTCTTGGCCCCGGAGTGAATGTCGCCTTTCTGGTTGGATTGACTTTTGCTGTAGCCGCCAGTGCCAACCTGCCGGTTCTTGTGTTTTCGATTTTCTGGAGGCGCTTCAATACCTCGGGCGCTGTGACTGGCCTCTCTGTTGGCTTAATTTCAAGTATTGCTCTCATCCTTGTAAGTCCTGACATTATGAAGGAGAACGCCCTTTTTCCGCTTAAAAATCCGGCTATTGTGAGCATTCCAATTGGTTTTATCGCGGCTATTCTCGGTACTTTCTTGTCCAAGGAAGTTCCCTCAAAAGAGAAATTTACCGAACTTCAGGTCCGCGCCAACACTGGGCTCGGTGCGGAAAAAGCCACGGAACACTAATTAATAAAATTCTCTTGCCCCTAGGGCATCATTTTGGACATTTTCTAAGATCCTGATGAGTATCTCCACCAACAATATTGCTGCCGACTATTATCGTTCTTTGAGCGCCAGCTATGCAAATGTCGCCAATTTTCAAAGAACTCAGGAGGCACTCAAAAAAACGAACGAAGCGGTTGTTCCCACTAAACCCACAAAGGTCACGCTCAATGCTGCCGTTCGTGATTCTCAGAAGGTGCCTGCCTCCTCATTAAAAGTCTCGGGTGATATCCGCCAGTTTCTAGCGAAGGAGCGCAGTTCGGACGATGTCGACTCCCGTACTGCCACGCTCACGAGCACAAGTGCCGAGGCGGCTAGGGTTGCTCATGCGATGGCCCAAAACGCAAAATCCAGAAAGCCGATATTTCAGTCTGAGAGAAAGCCACTTGCGGTTTCGGCCTGATCAACGTCTCTATTTCAATTAGCTTTAGGCGTGTTAGTCTCTGATAAAAATCCCGCCTCTTCTTGAAAAACGTCATCCACTGGTTCCGCCGTGACCTTCGCCTCACGGACAATACGGCACTCCATGCCGCTTCAATCTCCGCACAGTATGTGACTCCGGTCTATCTGCTCAGCAGTTGGAAGCATTCCCATAGTTGGTCTGGACCTAACCGCCAGCACTTTCTTTGTGGGTCTCTGCGTTCCTTAGACGCAAACCTCCGCGCGATCGGTTCCCGCTTGATTCTTCGTCAGGGAGAGGCGCTGGCCGAACTCGAGAGGTTGGCTGTCGAGACCTCAGCCGAGGCGATTTTTTTCAACCGAGATCCGGATCCCTTTGGGCGTGCCGTGGAGGAGAAGCTTGAAAAAATGGGAGAGCGATTGGGGATTTCGATCAGGTCTTTCAAGGATATTGCCATTCACGAGAGGAGCGAGGTTTTGACCGGCGTCGGCGAGTCATTCCGCGTCTTCACGCCATACTCAAAGGCATGGGAGAAACTCCCCAAGCCTCCGCTTGCAGGCTCCATCAAATCCCTCTCTACGCCATCCGGCCTTGAATCCTTGGCACTTCCAGACAACTCATTTTGGAATTTGCCTCCCGCCGCTGAGGGCGTGTCAGTGGCTGGAGAAAAGGCGGCACGAACGCGCATGAGGGCGTTCCTGGAGCAGGGGATCACGCGGTACGGCGAAATCCGAGACCTGCCTGCGGTGGGCGGCACGTCGCGTCTTTCCCAAGATCTGCGGTTTGGACTTCTATCCATTCGAGAGCTTCACCAAGAGTGTCTGAAACGGGCTGATGCCTCTGACGCCAAAGCCCGCGGGAGCGTGATGAAATATGTGGCAGAGCTCATCTGGCGTGAATTCTACATGCAGATTCTCTGGAATTTCCCCGAGGTGCTGAATCAGGAATTCAATCCGAAATATCGAGGCATGATCTGGCCGGGCCAGATGAGCAATCTGGAGCGCTGGAAGAATGGTGAGACGGGGTTTCCAATCGTAGATGCCGCCATGCGCGAGCTTCGTGAGACCGGTTTCATGCACAACCGCACCCGAATGATCGCAGCCATGTTTCTGACAAAAGATCTCCATTTGGATTGGCGTCACGGCGAGTCCTACTTCATGCAGACTCTCACTGATGGCGAGATTGCCAGCAATAATGGGGGGTGGCAGTGGAGCGCGGGCACTGGTGCGGATGCCGCTCCCTACTTTCGAATTCAAAATCCTTGGAGCCAAACCAAACGGTTTGATCCCGATGGAACCTACATCAAGCGCTGGATACCTGAGCTTCGTGACGTGGAACCCTCAAAATTCCAAGAGCCCCCGGCCCCTGGCCTTCGACTTGCAAAAGGCTACCCCGCTCCGATCGTGGATCACTCGGTGGCCCGCGATATCACTTTGGACTTATTCAAGGCGACAAAGGGCTGATTGCGGATGTCCGCTTCCCTGCCCATCTACGATCTCGATGAGGAAATTGTCGCCTCGCTCAGGCGCGGGAATCGTCTCATTCTTCAGGCGCCGACGGGTTCGGGGAAATCCACACAGGTTCCTCAGATCCTCTTGGATGGAGGTCTCCTAGGCACTGGCCGCTGCGTGATCCTTCAACCGCGTCGCTTAGCCGCTCGCATGTTAGCTGCTCGTGTCGCTTCAGAGCGCGGCGCGAGGCTTGGAGGCGAGGTTGGATACCAGATTCGTCTCGACAATGTTTCATCCAAGGAAACGCGAATTCTTTTTGTCACCGAGGGCATCCTGCTCCGGCAAATGCTCGCCGATCCGCAACTGCGTGGCATCTCCACTTTGGTCTTCGATGAATTTCACGAGCGCCATCTCTATGGCGACATCACGCTGGCCCGGGCCCTCGACCTTCAGGATACGCTGCGCCCGGATTTAAAAATTGTCGTCATGTCGGCAACCCTCGACGGGGCCGAGTTGCAGGAATATTTGAGTCCCTCTGAAATCCTCACATCCGAGGGGCGCATGTTTCCTGTCGAGATCGCCCACATTGCTCATGATCCCAAAGATGAGCCGATCTGGGAAACGGCTACGGATGCCGTTGTGAGACACTTTGAGAACACCGATGGAGATGTACTTGTTTTCATGCCTGGGGCCTACGAAATCCAACGCACGATTCGGGATCTTCAGGGCAGCCTCGGCAGCCAATGCGCTATCCTTCCGCTGCATGGCGAACTCCCCGTTGTCGAACAGGATCGCGCCGTAAATCGCTCGCATGGGCGAAAGATTATTGTTTCAACCAATGTCGCGGAAACCTCGCTTACTATTGATGGCGTTACCTTGGTAATCGACTCGGGTCTCGCGCGCGTTGCGCGATACGATCCGAATCGTGGTATCAATACCCTCCTCATAGAAAAAATCAGCGCGGCATCTGCCGCCCAGCGGGCTGGTCGTGCGGGGCGCACCGCCCCTGGGCTTTGTGTGCGCCTGTGGACTGAGCGCGATCATGCACGGAGGCCCTTGCGTGAACTTTCTGAAATCAAACGCCTCGATCTCGCGGAGACTCTTTTAAGCCTGAAGGCCGCTGGGGTGGGGGATTTGCGCTCTTTTCGTTGGATTGAGCCTCCCGAGTCCCAAGCTCTTGTTCGAGCGGAGACGCTTCTTCGCGATCTGAGTGCATTAGATTCCGATGGAGAGATCACCCCCGTCGGACGTCGGATGCTACGCTTCCCTGTGCACCCTCGGTACGCTCGCATGTTTATCGCTGCAGATGAGTTGGGGTGCGTTCGTGCGGCAGCTTTGATCGCCGCCCTCACCCAAACCCGCTCGATGCTTCTTAGGGCGGATAAAAAAGTCGAGGAGGAGCGGGCCGAAATTTTTGGCGGTGGAACTTCCGATTTTCTTGTCCTCATGCGTGTGTTCGAGTGGGCGCGTGCGCGGGATTTTCGAATGAATGAGTGCCGTATGCTCGGTATACACTCGGACTCCGCGCGACAGGTGGCTAAGCTTTTCGATCAGTTCCTCGATATAGCGCACTCCGAGGCGCTGCGGCTTGAAGACTCCCCTGCGAGCGATTCGAGTATCGCCAAATGCGTGCTGGCTGGTTTTGCCGATCAGGTTGCAGTCCGGCGTGGCACAGGAACGCTGGTGTGCGATATTGTTCATGGCCGCCGCGGGCTTCTTTCGAGACAGAGTTCGGCGACGGAGAGTTCCCTGCTTGTTGCCGCTGAGATTGCCGAAATCGAGGGACACGATGGCGATGCCCGCGTTCTCCTCAGCTTGGCAACTGAAATTCAAGAGTCATGGCTTCGTGAGATGTTTCCAGGAGACTTCTCAGAGACAGCTGAACCGTTTTTCGACAAAAGCCAAAACCGAGTCGTCGTCAGGCGCGCCAAAGTCTTCCGTGATCTGATCCTTGAAAACCGCGACCGTGATGCCGAGCCCGGCGCAGCAGCCTCCCTCTGCCTTGCCGAGCAGGTCTTGGCTGGAAACCTGCGCCTGAATGGTTGGGACGATGCGGTGGACCAATGGATTCACCGTGTTAATTTTCTGACCCGTCTTTTTCCTGAGCAAAATCTCCCTTCCATGGGCGAGGATGAGCGCCATCATATTATTCTCCTAGTGTGCGATGAAGCGGTCTGCTACCGCGATATCAAGGACTCCGCCGTATTGCCTCACGCCCGATCGCTCCTGACGGGCGAACAACAGAGATTTGTGGAAAAGCACGCCCCTGATCGGATCGAGCTTCCCGGTGGCAGGCGAGCCAAGGTGACCTATGCCGAAAGTGCTGATCCGTTTCTCTCGGCCAGAATTCAAGATTTCTATGGTGTCACAGACGACATCAAAATCGCGCTTGGTCGCCATGCCCTCACTCTCCACATCCTCGCTCCGAGTCATCGTCCGGTTCAGGTGACGCGGAGCCTCAGGTCGTTTTGGTCAGATACTTATCCGGGGTTGAAGCAACAACTCCAGCGTCAGTATCCGAAGCACGAGTGGCGCTGAGATCATTTGCCAAGGAGACTCTGCTGCGCTGCCATGGCTCCTGCTCCCCCGAGGAGGAGAAATTGCGTCATGGTTATCGGCCCGCTGGACTCCACAAGCGTTCCCTCTGTTGTGCGTTTTTGCGAAAGCACGATCGGTGGTAAGTGCTTCGCAATCGTCTCAGCTTTTGGGAGTTTGGAAACATCCCAATTTTTTTTCAAATCCGGCATCATAGCGGCTCCAAATCGGATGACTGGCAGGAACGAGTTGTAAAGCCGTGTGAAGACTGTGCGCGTATCAATGTAGCAAAAGGCTTCGTTGGCAGAGGCCAGCGCCGGCATGGCCTGTTTGAAGTCTGGCACGTCCTCGAGCGTTGCGCCGGTTTTGTTTGCCTCCATCGCATTCACGATCGTCTCGGCGCTCATCCCCAGCAGGAGAAAGTCGTTGTTCTGAGCCAAGGAGAGAGAAGTATATCCTGTGGGAAAAGTGAAAAGGGTATGCCCCTTGTAGTCTTGCTGGTTTGCTGCGGGAACGATCCCAATTGTTTCTTTGAGGAAATCCAATGAACGGGCTGCATCTTTTACTGTGATCGCAAGCACTGGATTCGGAGCCATGTTGCCCTCAGGCCAACTTGCCAGCAGGGCACATTCTGGGCCGTAGATTTGAGCGGCCGTATCGGCCATCGGTTTGGCAAGAACTGACAATGCCGGATAGGCCTCACCAAGACCTTCCACGAGGGCAGGAAGCGAGGCAAAATTCAGGTCGATATCAAAAAAAAGAGTCGTGTCTTTAGTGGTAAGCCGCATGGCGGGATGCTCGAGTTTTGTCAGCGAGTCTTGCTGTGATGGGCGCAGCACGAAAAGGGTGTCTCGTTGAAGCGGACCGTCGATTTTCAGGGCCCCACCGATGGCTTCGGCAGATTTGAGTTCCTCCACCTGCGAGGGAATCGCGCGCGCTCCAGCTAACCGGCCGAGTGTGAGTAAGGAATCCAAGGCTTTCTCAGGCTCGAAGAAGAACATCAACTCTGGCTCAGATGGCAAGTGGGCAGCGACCGCCAGAAAGCGTGGGTTTGTTTTCAGCGAACTCTGCGATGAGGTGCCACTGGCGCGGTCGAGTGCGCTTTTTATTTGATCCAAATTCGTTGAAAGAAACCCCCAGCGGCCCGCGGCAGCCGAGTAGAGCATCAAGTCGCCGTGGCAGGTTGCCAGAATTTCTAGGCCATTGTGAACTTCTTTTATCGGGTCCTGCCCGGCATTGGGCAATTCCTGGCGTAGGCGAGTGATGGCGTTGTCGTAGTCCTTGCGGTTTCCCCAGAATTGGAAGCCTAGGAGAGCTTGGGCTCCCCGGGTCTCATTGTGTGTCGCGGCAAGAAAAATATTGCTCGGTTTGAGCCCCACAAGCACTCCGCTGGCTTCGCCGGTGGAGGGGGCATCGGTGAGATTTTTAAGCGGCAATTTCAGGAACTCCTGCATCTCCGGCTCTGCGGCAATTTGTGCGAGTGATGTGCCGATCCATCGAAACCCCGTGCGAGGGATATTTGGGATGTTTACAAAAAGCACGGTGTCTGCTGGAGCCAATGCTGGCGCCTGGGACTCTCCGCTAGATCGCTTAAATAAAATGACACCGCCAAGGACAAGGAGCGCGACTATGATAAAGCCGATAGCGATTTTTTTCATGAGGTGATCAGCTAAGGCTAATTTTATTGACAGCGCAAGCTGACGGAAACAAATTGCAGCTCTATGGATTCAACCAAATTTGACAAGTTCCTTCAGCCAGCTCGTGAGAGCTACAATCGGGAAAACCTTCGCATTCTCTCAGACGTGTGTCTTTATCTCGGTTTTCTCTCAATCATTGCCTCAGTAGCCACCTGGTTCACAGCAGCCAGGGAAAATCGGGCTTACGGCGAGCGATTTGGCATCTTCATCGGCCTCTGGGTGCCGAGCTTCTTCATCCTTTCGAATCGCCTCTCCCGTAAGGCGGATGAGATTGTGGAAGTTGTCTCAGAGGACGAATAACCAATCCTTCTTTCGAAAAAAGCGAACCGATCTGCTCGGTTCGCTTTTTTTTGTAAAAAATCTGATACCTACCCCTTGAAATCACTCTTGGCGGTTGTATTTTTAGGGCGCATGAAAAAGGCATTAGTTTTTCCACTTCTCTGTTTGTCCGCCTTCACCGCTCTCGCGGCAGAGGGTGACGCGCCGCAAGCTTCCCCAGTTCCGACAGCGCTTCGCCAGTTGAGTAACTCGTTTGCTTCGGTCTTTGAAAAAGCGGCCCCCTCGGTGGTGGTCATTGAGGCAAGGCAGTCGCCAGGCCAGTCCGTTTCTGGGTTGCCTAGTGGGTTGGAGTTCTTTTTCCAAGGGCCTAATGGCGCTCCCTACCGTGTTCTTCCTGAAACGGGCCCGAATCCCGATGTCGCAGCAAGCATCGGCTCGGGATTTATCTTCAGTAAGGACGGCTACATTTTAACCAACAATCATGTCGTCGCCGACGCCAGCGAAATTCAAGTTAAACTCCAAGATGGCCGCCGCCTCGAGGCGGAAGTGGTCGGAACTGACGAGCGGAGTGATTTGGCCGTTATCAAAATCAGCGCGCCTGACTTGAGCGTGGCCTTGCTCGGCGATAGCGATGCCTTGCGTGTGGGCGAGCTTGCTTTTGCCATCGGAACTCCCATGGAACTGCCTTACACGTTCACTTCCGGCATCATTAGCGCGAAAGGCCGCACCCTAGGTCTTGGCGGTTACTATGACGAATTCATTCAGACCGATACTTCGATAAACCCCGGCAATAGCGGTGGGCCGCTGTGCGATGTCGAAGGCCGCGTCGTCGGCATCAATACCCTCATCAGCGGAATCAACCGAGGTGTCGGTTTCGCGATTCCGATCAACTCTGCAAAGCATGTCGCCGACCAACTCATTGCCAAAGGCCGTGTGAGTCGTCCTTGGTTGGGGATTTCGATTGCTAGTATCGAAGAAGACAGGCAACTTCAAAAATTTTATCCTACTGTCAAGCAAGGTGTTGTTCTTCGAGGAATTGAGCCTGGGGCCCCCGCTCAGCGCAGCGACCTCGTTCCGGGAGATGTTATCACCAAAGTGGATGGCAAACCTGTCCAAATCTCGGCTGACCTCCAACGTGAAATCCTTGGAAAAAATGTCGGCCAGCCCGTGGAGCTTGAGATCTGGCGCAAGGGGCGAACCCTTCGGGTCTCCGTGCAGACTGGTGAGCAGCCCGACAAATTCGTGCGAGCTTCCACGCGCTCATCCCGTGGAAATCGCAATCTGCCTCCCGCACCACCAAATCAGGTACCACTCAATCCCTCTTCGCCTGGTTTGACCGTCAGTGACATTTCTCCCGCGCTCCTGCAGGAGATGAAAATCCAGCGCAAGGAAACCGGCGGGGTTCTTGTAACGCACGTGGAACCGCTCAGTGCTGCCGCAGTATCCGGTTTGGAACCGGGAGACATCATCACTGAGGTCGGCGGCACGCGCATTCTCAGCGCAAAGGATTTTGATTCAGCGATGGAAGAAATCGACGCTCAAGGCGGCATTCTGCTCCTTCTCGAGCGCGCTGGTCAAAAGACGTTTGCCATCCTCAAACCCTGATTCTTAGCTCCTCAAAAGCGGGTTCTCTTAGATCAGAATTTTGCATCTGCCAGCGGAGCGTTACAAAAGTTTAACTAAAAAAAACTTTCCTCCTACTCACTTTGCTTATTAAACGGATCATGTGTCGATGCTCAGGTCTTTCATTTCGGGGTTTGCAACAACCGTTCGCTTGTTGTTGACAGCTTTCATTCTGATTTCATCGGCACTACTTCCCGCGGTGGCTGCACAGCCAGAGACCGACATTCATCGCTTGGCCGATATCTTCCAGCCACAGTCGCGGCCCGCCGAGTTGATCTTGGAGCCAACCTACCTAGTCCTTCTTATTTGCTTCGGGATTTTTGCCGTTGTTGTAGCAGTCCTCGTTTATGTTCTGATCAAATTCCGCCCCCGTGGGCCGCAAGACCATCTTGAGGAACCTCCGCAGGTCTATGGCAGCTACAACATCGAAATGGCTTGGACCGTCATTCCTTGTTTGATTGTTTTCGTACTCGTTCTCGTTTCCTCCCGTTCGATTGTGGAGATCCAGGACCAACCAATGCCAGAGGATGCCATTAAAGTCCGACTCATCGGTCACCAGTGGTGGTGGGAGGTCCAGTATCCCGATCTTGGCATTATCACCGCCAATGAAATTCACGTACCGGTGAGCTCCAAAAACGGACCACCTCGACCCACTCACTTGATCTTGGAGTCAGCTGATGTCATCCACAGCTTCTGGGTTCCTCAGTTGGCTGGTAAAACCGATCTCGTTCCCAACCGTGTCAACCACACTTGGGTGGAACCTTACAAGACCGGCGTGTTTCTTGGAAATTGTGCCGAGTACTGCGGAACCCAGCACGCGAATATGCTACTCCGGGTCATCGTTCAAACCCCGGAAGATTTCGAAAAATGGGTTGCCAATCAAAAACAGCTCCCAACCGAACCCCAAGATGCTCTTGCGATCCAAGGCAAGAAAGATTTCTACGCCCTCTCTTGTGTGAATTGTCATAAAATCGATGCCTCACCCGCCGAGGGGGTCTTCGGTCCGGATCTCACCAAGTTTGCTGTTCGTCAGACCCTCGGAGCCGGCGTTGCGCTTAACACGCCTGAGAATCTTCACGATTGGCTTCTGAACCCAGATTCCCTCAAACCCGGCTGCTACATGCCGGACATGAAACTTTCGCCTCAACAACTCAGCTCGATTGTGGCTTATCTCCAAACTTTGAAGTAGCAACACTGCACCATGGCTCAGGAAATCATCATCGAAGAAAACTACCGGATGCCAGCACCCGTGCATGTGGGCGACGAAAAGGGCTCGCTCACTCGCGTGATTCAGCAATTGGTCTTCACGGTTGACCACAAAAAGCTCGGCCTCATGTATATTGCGGCGGGACTTCTCTTTTTCGTCATTGCTGGGCTTTTGGCTGGTCTCATGCGCATTCAGTTGGCCTTCCCCAATAATCATTTTCTGCCTCCGGATGTTTTTAACCAGAGCTTCACGATGCACGGCACGACAATGGTTTTTCTCGTGGGCATGCCAATGGCTTTTGGCTTTGCCAACTATCTCGTTCCCCTGATGATTGGTGCGAGGGATATGGCGTTCCCCCGTCTGAATGCTTTTGGATTCTGGGTTTTCTTCTTCAGCGGATTGCTCTTGTATTTCAGTTACGTCGGCGCACCGGGTCTCTTCGCTGCTGGCTCAGCCCCTGATGTTGGTTGGTTCGCCTACTCTCCTCTGACTACAAAAGCTTTCTCGCGCGGCCATAGTACGGATTACTGGACTCTTTCGCTCCTCCTCGGTGGCATTGGTAGCGTGGCGACTGCTCTTAATATTCTGGTCACCGTCTTCTGTATGCGCTGCCCCGGCATGACACTCGGCCGTTTGCCAATTTTTGTATGGTGCATGGTGGTGCTGGCATTTCTGGTAATCCTAGCTCTCCCATGTCTTTCTGCTTGCCAGATCATGATTTCGCTCGATCGCTACTTTGGCGCCAAGTTTTTTGACACGCAAGCTGGGGGCGACGCCGTTCTCTGGCAGCATTTCTTTTGGATTTTTGGACACCCCGAGGTTTACATCCTCATCATGCCAGCGTTCGCCATCACCTCAGAGGTGATACCGGTCTTCTCGCGCAAGCCGATTTTTGGTTATCCCATCATGGTGGCTGCCGTCGTGGCTATCGCCTTTATCAGCTTAGGGGTGTGGGCACACCATATGTTCTCTGTTGGAATGGTGTCACTTGCGAATGCGTTCTTCGTCACCTCGACGCTACTTGTTTCAGTCCCCACGGGCATTAAAATCTTCAATTGGCTCGCAACCATGTATGGTGGCAAGTTGCGATTTGAATTGCCTCTCATTTTTTGCATAGCCTTTCTTTTCCAATTTCTTATCGCCGGTCTCACCGGCGTTATGCTCGCGGTCGCACCGTTTGATTGGCAATTGAGTGATTCCTATTTTGTAGTGGCGCATTTTCACTACATTCTCATCGGTGGGCTCTTGTTCACAATTTTCGCAGGAATCTATTACTGGTATCCGAAAGCCTTTGGAAAATTGCTTAACCATAAGCTCGGGTTATGGCATTTTTGGCTTTTTGCCATCGGTTTTCACATCACCTTCCTTCCGCAGCACTTCCTCGGTTTTTTAGGTATGCCACGACGGATTTATACCTACCAAAGCGATCGTGGTTGGGATGAGATGAATCTCCTTTCCACTATCGGCGTGGCCATTCAGGCTGCGGGGATTCTCTTTTTTGTTTACAATCTGATCTACTCTTACTTCTGGGGCAAAAAGTCCGGTGATGATCCATGGGATGCCTGGACACTTGAGTGGGCGACCACCTCGCCGCCACCTGAATACAACTTCGCAAAATTCCCTGTTGTTAAAAGCCGCCGCCCCCTCTGGGATGCCAAACATCCAGAAGATCCAGACTGGAAACACGAATGAACTACGCCACCACAGAAAATCCAGCCGATTGGAAATTGCCGTCCGCAAGGAAACTCGGCATCCTCACGCTCATCCTTGCCGAGTCGGCTCTCTTCACGATCTTCGTCGTGGCTTATCTTTTTTACACGGGAAAAAGCCTCAACGGCCCTTATCCGAACGAGGTGTTGGAATTCCCTCTTCTCGGCACGATTGCTCTCTTCAGCAGCAGTGGCACGATCTTCATGGCCGAACGCTGCCTTCACGCCGGCAACAAACCCGGATTCTCGCTCTGGTGGGGCATCACTGCCGCTCTCGGTATTTACTTCCTCTACTTCACGGGATCGGAATGGTATCATCTCATCCTCGAAAAAAATCTCACCATCGCCACAAACACCTTTGGAACGACATTTTACTCACTAGTTGGCCTCCATGCTTTTCACGTGATTGTTGGCGTCCTCCTCCTGCTTGGAATCCTCATTTCCGCACTTCGCGGGCGCCTACATCCTGACCACACTGAGCACGTCCAAGCGATCTCCTACTACTGGCATTTCGTCGATTGCATTTGGATCGTCGTCCTCACCGTCGTTTACATCCTCAGCGTCCGCGTTCCACAATGAACATTCCTGACTCGGAAGACCCAAAATTCATCGAAATTCCCGAACCTACCGGCTGGCCTATCATCGCCGCATTTGGTTTGGTGCTCCTATTCGCCGGTCTAGTGACCAGCTTTTTTATCACTTTCATCGGCGTCCTAATCGGTATCGCTGGGTTCGCCGGCTGGTTCATGGATGTTTTTCCTCATCCTAAACACTTCACCGTTGCACTTGAGGAAGAGCCTCAACCTCATACCACCGCCCGTTCAATAAAATACCTCAAGATCGGTCAGCGCGGTCACCGTATGCGCCTCCCTGTGGAAGTCCCGCCGCTCATGGCCGGCATCAAGGGTGGCATCGTAGGTGCGGTGGCCATGGCCATTCTTGCATGTGCATGGGGATTCTTTAGATACAATAGCATCTGGTATCCGGTGAACCTCCTCGCAGCTGCAGCCGTCCCATCGCTCGCAGAGGCCTCGCAGGCCGCCCTTTCCCAATTCCACCTCCTGGGATTCATCGTAGCTGTCATCAGCCACGGCTCGGTATCCACCATGATCGGACTCCTTTACATCGTCCTTCTCCCCATGCTTCCCGCAAAATTCGAGTGGTTCTGGGGCGGTATCATGACGCCCCTCATCTGGAGCGGATTCCTTTTTGCCACAATCCGTTTTATCAATCCCACACTTGCTGCCTATGTTGATTGGCCTTGGTTCATCATCTGCCAAGTTGCATTCGGCATGGTCTGCGGCTATGTCGTCTTCAAAGAGGAAAAAGTGGAAACCATGCAATCGCTCTCAATCGCCGCCAAACTCGGCATCGAAGCCCCGGAGGAAAACTCATGAAGCGCAGCCTCTTTTTGATTCCGTTCCTTATCCTCGTTTCCTGTAAGCCTCCAGGAAAACCCACTCTCGCGGACAAATGGAAATCCCCAGCCGATGTCACGGGTTTCACAAATCTTTACGCCCAAAACTGCATCGCCTGCCATGGTGATGGCAAATCCATCGCCGGCTCGATCACGCTCAAAAATCCCCTCTACCTTGCGATCATCCCCGAGGAAAAACTCCGCGATGTCATTGCAAACGGCGTTCCCGGACACAACATGCCTGCCTTTTCTAGGAAAAATGGCGGATCCCTCTCGGATGAGCAAATCGACACGATTGTGAAAGGCCTCATGGCTTGGAAGGATGCCTCGAAACTCCCCTCCGCGCCTCTCCCGCCCTACAGCGCGCCGCTCGGTGATGTCGCCGCAGGCAAGGCCGCCTTCGCTCAATCCTGCGCCTCCTGCCACGGAGTTGATGGCACAGGCGGAAAAGCTGGATCCGTCGTGGATCGCGACTACCTCAATCTCGTCAGCAACCAATACCTCCGCACCATAACCATCGCAGGCCGTCCCGAACTCGGTTGCCCCGACTTCGCTCAGCGCTCACCCGGTTCGCCTATGACGCCAGCTGCCGTCTCGGATATCACCGCTTGGCTCGTCGCCCAGCGCGTCAACGAATTCAATAAACCCATCACGTCAGCTCCCGCTAAAAAATGAACCAAGACCCCGCTCCAGATCCTAAAGATCAGGCCCCTTGTGCTTGTTCCGGTTCCTCGCCCTCCGAGGATCCGAAAAAAAAGACCCGCCGCGAGTTCATGTTGGCCCTTGGGTTCGGCCTGAATGCCGTCGCAGGCGCAGCCGTAGGCATCCCACTCCTCGGTTATGTCTTGTCTTCTTTTCTAAAACCCCATCAACTCGATTGGGTAAGCCTAGGACCCGTCGAGAAATTCCCCGAAGGCAAGACCCGCCTCGGCAATTACAAAAATCCCTTGCACCGCTCGTGGGATGGCTCGACCGCAGATATCCCGTGCTGGGTGCGCCGCATCAATGGAAACGAGTTTCAAGTTTTCGCCATCAATTGCGCCCATCTCGGTTGCCCGGTCCGTTGGTTCGAGGAATCCAAACTTTTCATGTGCCCCTGCCACGGCGGAGCCTACTACGAGGACGGTCAGCACGCTGCTGGTCCCCCGCCTCGCGGCCTTTTCACCTACGAATTCAAGATCGATAACGGCAACCTCATGATCCTCGCAGGAGCCCTGCCGACACTTGCACAGCCCAACGCATGAAGGTTCCGATCCAAAAACTCACCGACCTCGGCCTCGGCGTCTTCAATTGGGTGGACGACCGCCTGCATGTCAAAAAAATCTGGGAATCCACCGCCGGCCACCATGTTCCGCAGAGTGCCGGCAGCTGGTTCTATGTCTTCGGCAGCGCCACGCTCCTCTGCTTCATGCTGCAGCTCGTCACCGGCATCATGCTCGCACTCGTCTATGTGCCTTCCGCTGACGAAGCCTATGCGACACTGGAGTACCTGACCTACCACCAGCAACTCGGTTGGTTCCTGCGCGCCATGCACTACTGGGGGTCGAATTTCATGGTGGGCATCATGCTCTTGCACATGACGCAAGTTTTCCTCTTCGGAGCCTACAAATACCCCCGCGAAATCACTTGGCTATCGGGACTTGCTCTTCTTGTTTGCACGCTCGGCCTTGCCTTCACTGGCCAAGTCTTGCGCTTCGACGAGGATGCCTACTGGGGCCTTGGCATCGGTGCTGCCATCATGGGACGTGTTCCCTTTATCGGCCAGCAACTTGTGGACTTCATGCTCGGTGGCCAGATCATCGCCTCCGAGACCCTATCGCGCTTCTTTGCGCTCCACGTCTTCGTCCTGCCGGGTTCCGTCATCGCTCTCGTGAGTCTCCACCTCCGCATGGTCCTCACCAAGGGGATCAACGAATACCCCGTTCCCGGAATGGTTGTTCGCCGTGAGACTTACGACAAGGAATATGCCGCTATTCTGAAAAAAGAAGGCGTCCCATTTTTTCCAAATGCCATCGATAAAGATATCATAACCTCCGCATTCGTCATCGGAATTATCGTGGCTTGTGCTCTCTTCTTCGGTCCGAAAGGCCCAGGCGGTCCTGCCGACCCCCTTCAAATCGACACAAACCCACGCCCTGATTTCTGGTTCCTCTGGATTTTCTCCGTAGCCGCCCTCATGCCTGCTGAAATCGAGACCTTCGCCCTTCTCGTTGGCCCAGCCGTTATCGGCCTTGTCCTTGTCGCCCTGCCATTTGTTAACGGCACTGGTGAGAAAAGCTGGCGCCGCCGTCCTGTGGCCGTCATCGTTACGCTCCTCGTCTGGATTTCCCTTGGCATGCTTACCTACCTTGGCGTCACATCTCCATGGTCGCCCGTTATGAATGGTTGGTCCGCCGAAACCACGCCTGACGCCCAAATCCTCAACCGCACGCCCCTCGAACTCCAAGGCGCCATCACCCTCCAATACAAGCAATGCCGCAACTGCCACGCCATCGAAGGCCTCGGCGGCGAACGCGGCCCTGCCCTCACCGATGTCGGCCTGCGCCTCACTAAGCCCCAACTCGTCCGCCAAGTCGTGCAGGGTGGGGGAAACATGCCTGCCTATGGCCAAAACCTCTCACCGAGCGAAGTCGAAGCCCTCGTCCACTACATGATCTCCCTCCGCCCCGAAGGCATCCCCCCCGCCCGCGACACCACCCTGCCGCGCAAAACCAAGAACTGACCACAGAGAGCACAGAGGTAATTTTCAACATCAATAAAAGTTTCCCGCCGCCCGCCGTCCCTTCAATCATAATGCAAAAGAACCTCTCCTCCTCCGTGCTCTCTGTCTCCTCTGTGGTCAATCCCCACCAACCGCTTCCGCTCCTCAACGACTCCCAAACCACCATCCACCTAAAAATTAACCCTTAATTCCTAAAACTCCTATGTCCCAACTCGGTATGATCGGCCTCGGCCGCATGGGGGCCAACATGGTCCTCCGTCTCCTTCGCAACGGCCACAAAGCCACTGTCTTCGACCGCTCACAAACCGCCATTGACTCCCTCGTCAAGGAAGGCGCCACCGGTGCGACTTCCCTCGCGGATTTCGTTTCTAAGCTGGAAGCCCCTCGCGCCATTTGGCTTATGGTGCCAGCGGCTGTGGTGGATTCCACGATCGACGAACTGCTTCCGCTCCTGGAAAAAGGCGACACTATCATCGACGGTGGCAATTCCTACTACATCGACGATATCCGCCGCGCCAAGTACATCGCGCCCAAAGGAATCCATTATGTGGATGTCGGAACCAGCGGCGGCGTCTGGGGTCTGGAACGCGGGTATTGCATGATGATCGGCGGCGAGAACGAAATCGTCCAACACCTCGACCCGATCTTCCGCACACTCGCCCCTGGTATCGGAGATATTCCCCGCACCATGGGACGCCCCGAAAACCAAGGCACCGCCGAACTCGGCTACCTCCACTGCGGAGCCAACGGCGCCGGACATTTCGTCAAAATGGTCCACAATGGCATCGAATACGGCATCATGGCCGCCTACGCCGAGGGTATGAACATCTTAAAAAATGCCAACATCGGCAAAAAATCGCAAACAATCGATGCCGAAACTACTCCGCTCCGCGATCCCGAGCACTATCAATACGATCTCAACCTCACCGACATCTCCGAAGTCTGGCGCCGTGGCAGCGTCGTAGCCAGCTGGCTCCTCGACCTCACCGCCAACTCCCTCGTCAAAGACCCTGAACTCAAAGATTTCACCGGCCGCGTGAGCG
>Ga0214921_10001416_pt1 | contig 41107 bp, 36 predicted proteins | sample LL1505_MetaG_FD_177992 | JGI IMG/M metagenome (GOLD analysis project Ga0214921, IMG submission 177992) | Freshwater microbial communities from Lake Lanier, Atlanta, Georgia, United States - LL-1505 | ecosystem: Environmental > Aquatic > Freshwater > Lake | place: USA: Georgia | collected...
AAACTTAGAAATTTGATTGCTTACACGAGATACTGAGGTTTCATGCAACTCTAGGGTATCAGCGATTTCTTATAAAACCAATAGGGAAAAATCAATACCCCCTTCATTAAGGAAGTTTTTTGATCAACCATAAACCACTGAGCCAATCCCAGTATGGTTTTTAGAATATAAAGAGCTATCTCACTGAAAAAATTACTTCAGTCTGACGCAATGCACCAATCTAGGTTTAGTCTTTTCGGCTGGTTGATTCAATGCCAAAACGATTACATGCGGAAGTTTTCACCTAAATAAACTCTTCTTACCGCATCATTTTGGATAATTTCATCCGCCTTACCTTCTGCTAGCACGCTACCTTCGCTAATGATGTAGGCGTGGTCACAAATGCCGAGCGTCTCACGAACGTTGTGATCGGTAATCAGGACCCCGATTTGGCGGTCCCGTAAGAAACGTACAATACGTTGAATTTCACCAACTGCAATTGGGTCAACGCCGGCAAATGGCTCATCCAGTAAGATAAATTTGGGATGCGAAGCTAGGGCGCGAGCAATTTCAACTCTGCGGCGCTCTCCACCGGAGAGGGAAAGAGCCGGGTTATTTCGTAAATGTGTAATCTGTAGTTCACCTAAGAGCTCGTCTAAGCGCTCTTGGATTTGTTTTTTATTAAGCGGTCTTCCATCAATCTCCTGCAATTCAAGAACGGCCTGAATATTTTCGGCAACATTTAGTTTCCGAAATACAGACGCCTCTTGTGGAAGATAGGAGAGGCCCAGTCGAGCGCGCCGATGAATCGGCAGGCCACTAATCTTTTCCCCATCTAACAGAATGCTGCCACCGTCAAGAGGAACCAAACCAACAATCATATAAAAAGATGTGGTCTTGCCTGCCCCATTGGGCCCTAGCAAACCAACTACTTCACCACTTTTAACTTCAATGCTGACATCGCGCACTACGGTTCGAGAGCCATAGCGTTTTTGCAAGCCTTCGGCCAGTAAAGTAGACGGTTTTGGTGAAATCATATTAATTAAGTACGACCTTCTTGCGGGGGGCTAGGATCGCACGAGATTGCGGTTGTGCCTTCGTATCCACTTTCTGAGACCTTACTTTGTAGCTCTCTTTAATGTCTTCATATTCAATTTGCCAACCCTGTAATTGATCGAGCATTTGCATATTGAGAAGGCGTTTAATAGTGGCATTACCAGTCAAAATAACCTGTTCTTTCTTGTCATCATAAAAGACATCTCGACCAATTCCTTGCATAAACTCATCGGCCAGGCCCTCGCGACGCTGACGCATCGTAGCAGGGGACTCTAACTTTCCCTTGAGATCAATATTCTGATAGCCTTGGGGATCAACCAGAATACTTCCTTTATCACCTTTTGCGATCATAGAACCTTTGATTAGCAAAACATCGCCATTAAGTTGATAGCTTTGCTTGACATCATCGACATCTACTTTATCCGCATTGATAACAAGGGGCTTATCTTGATCTGCTTTATTGGCCAGGGCACTACCTACCCAAAGTGGCAATAAGAGCATCAAGATACGAAGGGCAGGGTTCAATTTCGTCCTCGTTGTTCGGAGGGCTCAATACGGCCGCGGACCTGACCAGTTAGTGTCACACTTTGTTGTACGTTATTAAATGTGCCACCACCTGTCGAGTTCATGATCGACATGCCTTGTTGAAGCTCTAAGGGTTTATCAGTGCGAACAATATCCTCATTGATGAGGGCCTGAAAAAAGCTGGAGCGGGCCAGTAATCGGGGCGAAGCTTTTAGATCGCCAGTAGCCTCTTGAGCGGGTCGGAATATTTCTCCATTACCAAATAGATCCAAGATAGTTAGATCTCCGTCTATGTGACCACGATCGGCTTTCACAGTGACCGGAGCGGAGCCTTGAGCCTGAAAAGCACGCATTCGGGGAAGCTCTAGATCCATCGACGCATCATCTTCATAGTGGGTAAGTTTTTTACCAAGAATTCGATATTTGGTTTGCCCAAGTTCATTTAGGTTGGATAGTGAGGCATTCTTTAGGATGTAGTCAGGTACGTGTTGAGGAACTCGTGCCAAAAGCAATGCCTCTGGTGGAGAACTTCTCTTAACCAACCAAAAGGTTGCTAAAGTAAGAGAGCCCATCAGTAAAAAGGGGAGAGTACGCAACAGCCCTCGCACTGTAATCTGATAGATCTGCCTGCTAGTGAATTTCATGATGTTCCTGACTGACCTTTTGCAGAGATCAGTAGCTGGTCATATTGGCCGCGCGCCTTTAAGATCACATCGCATGCTTCGCGAACAGCACCATAGCCACCTTTGGCATCGGTAATATAGTGTGCAATTTGACAAACTTCCAGATGGGCTTGTGCTGGAGCAATTCGAAAACCAGCACGCATGAGGATGGCTAAATCAGGCCAGTCATCACCCATAACCGCAAGGTCACTTGCTTTTAAAGCAACTCGCTTTAATAGCTCATCTAATACTGCGTTTTTGTCTTTTACGCCCGTGAATACATGTTTGATGTTGAGCTCATCACAGCGCGCTAGTACCATTTTTGAGTGGCGCCCAGTAATCACAGCACACGGTATGCCAGCACTTTGTAGCAACTGAATCCCATAGCCATCCTGTATATCAAAGCCTTTGAGCATCTCTTTACCATCGGGCCCAAAAAAGACCTGACCATTCGTAAGCACCCCATCAACATCTAGCACCAACATCTTTATTGCGCTGGCCCGCTCGAGAGCTTGCGGGTGCGCTTTTATAGGATTGGTGGTATGGGCATTGAAGGCAACCGACATGTTTAGATAACCTTCGCAGCAAATAAGTCATGAAGATTTAAAGCACCCAAGAGGGTTTTGTTGGCATCTGCAACGATAAGATGATTAATTCGATGGTGCTCCATCATCTCAATGGCTTCTTCAGCAATGAGATCAGGCGGAATAGTTCTGGGGTTTGCGGTCACGATCTGTACAAGACGAATAGTTTTTGTATCTTCACCCTTTTCGAGCAAGCGTCGTAAATCACCGTCAGTCAAGATACCAAGCACTTGATTGTTTGCATTCACGATCACAACTAAACCCATCTTATGGCGACTCATTTCTGCTAAAGCCTCCTGAAATGAGCTACCCTCAAAAACTTTGGGAGTATTTGCAAAATCACGCATGACCTCTGATACATGAATGAGTAATTTACGTCCCAGGCGCCCGCCGGGATGCGATCGTAAAAAGTCTTGGGCATTAAAACCTCGCGCATCGAGGAGAGCCACTGCGAGGGCATCACCCATGGCAAGTGCAGCAGTCGTGCTAGTTGTAGGTGCCATATTTAAGGGACACGCCTCTTTGTCGACACTAACATCTAAATGGGCATCGGCTAATTTTGCAAGGGATGAGCTTGGATCACCAGTTAGGGCAATCAGCTTGGCTCCGGTTCGCTTGATGATAGGAACAATCGTGAGTAACTCCTCAGTCTCACCAGAGTTGGAGATGGCAACAAAGACATCATCCCGCGTTACCATGCCCAAATCACCATGACTAGCCTCAGCGGGGTGGACAAAGAAGGCCGGTGAGCCTGTGGATGCAAAGGTCGCAGCAATTTTTCGGGCGATGTGACCCGATTTACCGATTCCTGAAACTACGATGCGACCACGACATTGCTCTAGGAGGGCGACCGATAAAACAAGGGCATCTTGGCCTGTTTTTGCAAGCCGGTCTCGCATTTTGCGCAAAGCATCCGCTTCGATATCGAGGGTATCGCACGCCAACTCAAGCGCACGTGGGTTCTTAGCTATCATGGAGTAAGTATATGCCGAGCGTTCTTCAACTAACCCTATTTTTATTAGCCTCTGGTGTGGCGGGAGTCCTCATTTTCCGCTATTTTGGCTTGCCCCCCATTTTGGGCTATCTGGCTGCCGGCGTTTTGATTGGACCTCATGCTTTAGGCCTGGCTTCTGATTCAGAAACCGTGAAGTATCTTGCCGAGTTCGGGGTGGTCTTTTTGATGTTTTCAATTGGCCTTGAATTCAATATTCATAAATTACGCTCGATGCGTAAGATCGTTTTTGGTCTAGGCGCTAGCCAGGTTATTTTGACAATCGTTTTAACGATACCGATTGGCTTGATGATTGCTTGGATTTACCCCATGTCGTGGCAGGCAGCGCTTGCATTAGGGGGCGCCTTATCGATGTCATCGACCGCTATTGTCACCAAAATTTTGTCAGACAGGATGGAGCTCGAAACAGAGCAGGGTCGCAATGTAGTCGGTATTCTTTTATTTCAGGATCTTGCAGTAGTCTTTCTGTTAATTTTGATTCCCTCGCTTGCACAAAGCGGTAAAGATCTCATTACAGATATTTCAATCGCATTAGTCAAAATTTCGCTGGCTTTAGTGTTGATTTTTTATATCGGCCAAAACGTCATGAGTCGTTGGTTTAAGTTTGTAGCGGGGTATCGCTCGCAAGAACTATTCATGCTCAATTTGCTATTAATTGTATTGGGCATGTCAGCACTGACGGAGCATTTTGGTTTATCCATGGCGCTGGGGGCTTTTTTGGCAGGGATGCTGATATCGGAGACGCCCTATCGTCATGAGGTTGAAGACGATATCAAGCCATTTCGAGATGTATTGCTGGGCCTGTTTTTTATTACGATTGGCATGTTGCTTGATCCAGTAGTTATCTATGAGCAATGGATTCTTGTTTTACTGTTATTTGTTTTGCCCTTGGTATTTAAGTTCGGCTTAATTGCCATCCTCGCACGTGGATTTGGTTCAAGTTCGGGCATTTCCATTCGGACAGGTTTGTGTTTGGCACAAGCGGGTGAGTTTGGCTTTGTACTGCTGAATCAAATTGACGGCTTACACATGATTGATCCTGCCTTTAGTCAAGCCGTGCTCGCAGCTATGTTGCTATCCATGCTAATCGCCCCATTCTTAATTCAGTACAGCGATCAGATTGCACTGCGCTTTGCAAGTAATGAATGGCTATTACAGTCGCTTGCTTTAACTAAGGTGGCAACAAAAAGTGTTCGCAATAAAGATCACGTCATTATTTGTGGTTTTGGTCGTTCGGGTCAGGCGCTTGCCAAAATGCTCGACCAAGAGAACATTTCCTATCTAGCACTAGATTTAGATCCAGACCGGATCGCAGATGCTGTAGCGGGGGGGAGTCATGTGGTGTATGGGGATGCAACACGTGAGAATGTCCTCGTAGCAGCGGGCTTATCTCGTGCAAAAGCACTAGTCATATCGTTTGCAGATACGCCGGCTAGCTTAAAGATCCTGCGCTTAGTCGAGGGTTTAAAGCCTGGCATGACCGCATTGGTTCGTACGCGCGATGATGCAGATTTAGAAAAACTACAAAGTGCTGGTGCCACTGAAGTGATTCCAGAGCTCATCGAGGGCAGCTTAATGTTGGCCTCTCATGTTTTATTGATGATGGGCGTGCCCATGCGCAAGGTGGTACGGCGTATTACGGATGCTCGCGAAGAGCGCTATGGATTATTACGTGGGTATTTTAGAGGCGCTGAAGATGATGAGGTAAGCGCAAATCAATCCTGGCATCTCCATTCTGTTCCCTTGCAAGAAGGCGCTCAAGCCCTTGGTAAGAGACTTTCTGAGCTCTCACTGGACGAGGATGGGGTTAACATTCAAGCGGTACGCAGAAAATCGACTGAATCGGACTATACAAAGTTAGACCTTGCCGAGGACCCTGTTTTACAGCAAGGTGATATTGTGGTTTTATCCGGTAGCCCAGAATCAATCGATTTAGCTGAGGCTCGCTTGCTCTAAAGACTTTTTCTTTTTGGCTGGTAATGGCGATTTAGCCTTTAACAACGGCTTCAGATATTTCCCCGTAAAGCTTGCTGCGTTATTAGCTACGTCTTCGGGCGATCCCTTTGCAATAATTTGGCCCCCACCGGCGCCACCATTTGGACCAAGGTCAATCAACCAATCTGCAGTTTTAATGACGTCCAAGTTGTGCTCAATGATGACCACTGTATTGCCTTGCTTCTTCAGTGTGTGAATAACACCCAGCAGTAATTTAATATCATGAAAGTGCAAACCAGTAGTTGGTTCATCCAAGATATACAAAGTGCGGCCGGTATCCCGTTTGGATAGTTCGAGTGACAACTTGACACGCTGCGCTTCGCCGCCTGATAGCGTGGTAGCGCTTTGTCCGAGACAGACATAACCTAAGCCAACATCAAGCAGGGTTTTAAGTTTACGTTTGACCACAGGCACTGCTTCAAAGAACTCATGCGCCTGTTCAATTGTCATTGCCAAAACCTCATGAATATTTTTACCTTTGTAACGAATGTCCAAGGTCTCACGGTTATAGCGTTTACCATGACAGACATCGCAAGGTACATAAACATCTGGTAAGAAATGCATTTCTACTTTAAGTACGCCATCACCCTCGCAGGTCTCGCACCGCCCACCTTTGACGTTAAATGAGAAGCGCCCTGCTTCGTAGCCGCGCTCTCGTGCTGCTGGCACTCCAGCAAATAACTCTCGGATCGGGGTAAAGACCCCGGTGTAGGTTGCCGGGTTGGAGCGAGGCGTTCGTCCGATTGGAGACTGGTCAACATTAATGACCTTATCAAAAAACTCTATGCCCTCAATTCGTTCATGGGGCGCAGGTTCAGCACTTGACCCATAGAGATGTTGAGCGACCGCATGAAATAAGGTGTCATTAATTAAGGTGGATTTACCGGAGCCCGATACACCGGTCACGCATGTTAATAAGCCCACTGGAATCTGCGCATCGACTTTTTGGAGGTTGTTGCCTGTTGCGCCAATGATGCTCAAGAAACGCCCATCATTTTTATTTCGATGCTCAGGCACAGTAATTTCTTCTAGCCCAGATAAATAAGCGCCTGTTAATGAGTTAGGGTTGTTTTCAACCTCCGTTGGCGTGCCGGTCGCAACGATTTGACCGCCATGAACACCAGCACCAGGACCAATGTCGATAACGTAGTCGGAAGAGCGGATCATATCCTCATCGTGTTCTACAACCAAAACGCTATTACCTAGGTCCCGCAAATGTTTGAGAGTCGCAATGAGACGATCATTGTCGCGTTGATGTAAACCAATCGATGGCTCATCTAATACGTACATCACCCCAGTCAGTCCCGAGCCAATTTGTGAGGCTAAACGAATTCGTTGCGCCTCACCGCCGGAGAGAGTATCGGCACTGCGCTCAAGAGAAAGATAATCCAAACCAACATCGTTTAAAAAGCGAAGCCGGGAACCAATCTCTTTAACAATTTTGTCAGCAATCTCGCGCTTAGCGCCTTTAAGATTTAGTTCAGCAAAATAGTTTTGTGCCTCACGTAATGGCATGGCGCTAATTTCGTAAATAGCGCGGGCCTGTTTACTTTCACCCACTTTGACAAAACGCGCCTCTTTTCGAAGCCGTGTCCCCTTGCAATCAGGACAGGAGCGGATATTTTGGTAACGCGCCAACTCCTCACGCACTGCTGCAGAGTCGGTTTCACGATAACGACGTTCAAAGTTGGCCAGGATCCCTTCAAATGAGTGCTCACGAACCACCGAGCGACCCTTTTCATTGAGATATTCAAATGGAATGGTATCTTCACCAGAGCCATGCAAAATAAGTTCTTGAGCTTTCTTAGAGAGTTTTTCAAACGGCTTCTCCAGATCAAAGCCGCCGTATTTCGCTAAGGTTTGTAATAACTTGAAGTAAAACTGATTGCGTCGATCCCAACCTTTGATGGCGCCCGACGCTAAAGAAAGATCTGGGTGTGCGACCACCCGTTTAGGATCAAAAAAGGAAATATGACCAAGGCCATCACAACTTGGGCAAGCACCCATCGGGTTATTGAAAGAGAATAATCGTGGCTCTAACTCTTGCAATGAGTATGAACAAACGGGGCAGGCAAACTTACTTGAAAAGATAGTTTCATCGCCGGTATCCATATTGACGATCATGGCTTTACCATCCGCAAGTCGAAGTGCGGTTTCGAAGGATTCAGCAAGCCGCTGCCCAATTTCTGCTTTTACGCGAATGCGGTCTACCACTACCTCGATAGAGTGCTTATCATTTTTCTTTAACTGAGGTAGGCGATCGGACTCAAAAATTTCTGCTTTAGCCGCATTGCTTGTTCCGCCACCTGAGCGAACCCGAAAGCGGACGAATCCCTGGGCTTGCAAGTTTTCAAATAAATCGACAAACTCCCCTTTGCGTTCGCTGACAACAGGAGCCAAAATCATTAACTTGCTATCTTCTGGCATCGCTAATACGGTATCTACCATTTGGGATACGCTTTGTGCTTCTAGTGGAAGCTCATGATCGGGGCAGTAGGGTGTGCCTGCACGGGCAAATAACAAACGAAGGTAATCATGAATTTCAGTAACCGTGCCTACGGTAGACCGTGGATTATGACTGGTTGCTTTTTGCTCGATCGAAATGGCTGGCGACAATCCCTCAATGACATCAACGTCGGGCTTTTCCATGAGTTGTAAAAACTGCCTTGCATATGCAGAAAGTGATTCCACATAGCGACGTTGTCCTTCGGCATACAGAGTATCAAAAGCTAGGGAGCTTTTGCCCGATCCTGAAAGCCCCGTAAGCACCACCAGCTTCTCGCGCGGAATATCGAGATTAATGTTTTTTAGGTTGTGGGTGCGGGCACCGCGGATCTTAATTTCGTTGTTCATGATTTTTTAGCGTAACTTGTTAATATAGCCTTTTCTAATGAACTCTTCCGAACTCCGCTCAACCCTGGCTCTTGCTGGCATCTTTGGCTTGCGGATGCTAGGCCTTTTCCTGCTCTTACCCGTCTTTTCTTTGCATGCCAAGGATTTACCGGGGGGGCAAAATGCCCTCTGGGTAGGCTTAGCGCTCGGTATCTTTAATATTGTTCAGGCTTTTTTTCATATTCCTCTGGGTACCTTATCAGACCGAATTGGTCGAAAACCGGTCGTTTTGTGGGGCCTGAGCCTATTTATTGCTGGCGCATTCATTGCGGCTAGTCGAGATGATTTATTGTGGATCGCGATTGGTCGCGGCTTAATGGGGGCGGGTGCTATCTCTGCCGCGGTATCCGCTTGGGTTGCTGATTTAACCCGCGAACAAGTGAGGACCGCTGCTATGGCGATCGTGGGTGGCAGCATTGGTTTATCGTTTGCCATGTCTTTGGTGATTGCGACACCCATTTATCGTGCGATTGGGCTCGATGGCATGTTTTTATTACTAGCAGGGCTCGGCTTTGTTGGATTCTTGGTGGCATGGCTTTTGGTGCCCAACCCACCGAAGCAAATACGGGCAGCGCCTCAACCTTTGAGGCAAATATTTTTTCGCCCTGAACTGATGCGCTTAAATGTTGGCGTTTTTGTGCTGAATGCGACCCAAGTAGCGATGTTCTTGGTGGTCCCAAGACTTCTGGTCAATGCAGGATTACCACTCGATGATCATTGGAAGGTGTATTTCCCTGTGGTGGTTATCTCTTTTTTCTTGATGCTTCCGGGAATTATTTATGGTGAGAAAAAGAAACAGTGGCGTCGTGTTTTGCTGACTTCTGTTGTCATTCTTTTGTTGGCACAAGTACTATTTTTACAAGCGCATTCGCTTGCGTTGATTGTGCTTGCGCTGTTAGTTTATTTTGTGGGCTTTAATTTATTAGAGGCCTTGCAGCCTTCCATGGTCTCACGTTGGGCCAAAGATGAAAAAGGAGCTGCGCTCGGTATTTACAACACTACACAATCCGTAGGATTATTTGCAGGCGCTGCTATTGGTGGCTTATTAATGCAATACTCCGGTTACTTATCGGTGTTTATTGGCGGCAGTGTTTTGATTATTCTCTGGCTTATAATTGCATGGCCAATGCGCAATGTTCCATCTGCGCAAGCGGCATCGTAGCTTTAGCCACACTTTTTATTTACTTTTTACTTCGGGAGACAAAATGGCTTCAGTCAATAAAGTCATCATAGTTGGTAATGTTGGGCGCGACCCAGAAACACGTTATATGCCCAGTGGTGACGCCGTCACCAATATTTCTGTTGCAACCTCAGACCGTTACAAAGATAAGCAGACGGGTGAGATGAAAGAAAATACAGAATGGCATCGCATCGCCTTCTTTGGCAAGCTAGCTGAGATCGCTGGTCAATATCTCAAAAAGGGTTCTCAGGTTTATGTGGAGGGTCGCTTGCGTACGCGTAAGTGGACTGATCAAAGCGGTCAAGAAAAATATTCAACCGAGATCATTGCTGACAGTATGCAAATGCTCGGAGCGCGTATGGCCGGTTCTGGGGATGCTGGTGATCGCCCCAAGTCTCCTGAAAGCACTCCTAGTCAAGCGCCCGGTGGTCTAGGTGCCATGGACGACGATATTCCTTTCTAAGCCCTTGTTGGATTACTGCCTGGCGTGACGAATATTGTTAGGCCAGGCAGCGTTGTAATCGGTCCGAAATGGATTGATATCCAAGCCGCCACGGCGTGTGTAACGCGCATATACCGATAATTTTTCTGGTTTACATTGCGCCTTGATATCGCAAAATATTTTTTCTACGCAGTGCTCATGAAATTCTCCGAGTTGGCGAAAGCCAATTAGGTAACGGAGTAGTCCTTCCTCTTGAATCGGTCTTCCTTGATACTGAATTTGCACGCTGGCCCAGTCAGGCTGACCGGTAACTGGACAGTTCGATTTAAGTAAGTGAGATACGAAGGTTTGAGTGATTGGAGCAGATTTGTGATCGGCTTGTAATAAAAGTGGATCCGCTTTTTGATGGCTATTTATTTCAATGTCAAGACGATCTAATAACTGCCCCTCGAGTTCTTCAATAGGATTCATTTTTTTGTTTGCGGTGACTTCATTGGGCTGAACTAATTTCACCTGAAGACTGGCTCCCAAAACCTTGGCAAGGTCTTTCTGTAGGCATGCTCTTACGGATGCTAAGTCAGCAAAACAATGTTGGTTTAGGCTATTGAGATATAGCTTGAATGATTTGGATTCAATCATATTGGGAGACTCGGCAGGAATGATAAATTCTGCCAATGCAATTTGTGGTTTGCCTTTGAGGTTTAGCCAAGCAAGTTCATAAGCATTCCATATATCGACCCCAAAGAAGGGTGGCGTGGATTGCGCATTAAATCCTAGGGTAGATCGATTATCGGATCGTGCAATCGGAAAGAGGAGACTCGGATCGTATTGATTGGGGTAGGCACTTTGTTGCCCAAGGACGAATTCAGTCATGCGAACTTTGCTTAAGTTTTATTGCGTTCACTATTAGCGACTCCTGAGATTACATGGCCCGTAGGGGCAACACTAGAAGCCGCATTGCAATGGCCGGTTTGATCATCAAAGAAAAAGTCTGGCTCAAACTCTTTTAAGAACTCGCGTTTGGATAAACCGCCTAAGAACATAGCCTCATCGACCTCAATTCCCCAGTCCATCAAGGTGCGAATCGCTCGTTCATGTGCAGGCGCAGAGCGTGCAGTAACCAAAGCAGTCCGAATCCGCATCTCACTTTTGGGCGCAGATTCATTTTGCAGTTGATGCAGCGCTGCCAATAAAGGCTTAAAGGGACCAGGTGGAAGTGGGATGGAAACATTTTTACTTTCATGGGCAACGAATGCTTTTAATCCTTGATCCTGAAAAACTTGCTCTGCCTCATCAGAAAATAGTACTGCGTCGCCGTCAAAGGCGATACGGATTTCATTGGGATTATGTTCAGCCGTTTTGCTGGACTCTGGATAAACACGCGCCGCTGGAAATCCTGCAGCAAGGGTGGCGCGTACATCCTCTTCATTGGCTGATAGAAATAAATTTGCCTGTAGGGATTTGAGGTAATGGTATGGGGGCCTACCCCTTGTGAACACTCCACGCTCAATATCAAGTCCATGATGCTTGGCGGAACGAAAGACACGCAAACCGCTAACAGGATCATTACGCGAGAGGATTACCACCTCAACCCGTTGCTTATCTTGGTTAAAGCGTAATAATTTTTTGACCAGCGGAAAAGCAACTCCAGTTTGCGCAGGGGCAGCTATTCGCTCAAGCTGCAATTTCATGTAGGCACTGTCATCGCTTTGCTCAAACAGACGATTCTCTTCCTCAAAATCAAATAAAGCCCTTGAGGAGATCGCAACCACCAATTTGCCATCGAGCGTATAAGACATATTATTTGAGAAACAATCGGTAAGCGGGGTTCTTGCTTTCATCCCAATGAGGGTAGCCCAAGGTCTTTAAGAAATGCTTGAAAGCCTGTTGTTCATTTTTTGGCACCTGAATACCAACCAAAATACGCCCATAGTCGGCACCATGATTGCGGTAATGGAAGAGACTAATGTTCCAGTTAGGGGCAAGACTGTCTAAGAAGCGCATTAGTGCCCCCGGGCGCTCTGGAAACTCAAAGCGATAAAGCAGTTCATCCTTGGCTAGCGGGGAGCTACCACCCACCATATGACGTAAATGTGCTTTTGCAAGTTCATCATGACTAAGATCAATGGTTGCAAAACCAGCCTTCCGAAAGGACTGCGCAATCAATTTGTTGTCGCCCGCCTTTTGTGTCGAGATACCTACAAAAATATGTGCTTTGTCTTGATGGGCGATGCGGTAATTAAACTCCGTGACATTACGCTTGCCTAGCATTTTGCAAAAGGACTTAAAGGATCCGCGCTCCTCTGGAATGGTAATCGCAAACACAGCTTCTCTAAACTCACCAACATCCGCACGTTCTGCAACAAAGCGGAGACGACTAAAGTTCATATTAGCGCCACAGGCAATTGCTACAAAAGTTTTATTTTTAAGACGATGTTGCTCAATGTATTTTTTGGCACCTGCAATCGCTAGTGCACCAGCGGGCTCTAAAATACTTCGTGTATCCGTAAATACATCATTAATAGCAGCGCAGATCTCATCGGTATCCACAAGGACAATGTCATCCACTACACGCTGACAAATCTTGAATGTTTCTTTGCCGACTAGCTTGACTGCAGTGCCATCTGAAAATAAACCGACTTCCTTTAACTCAATCCGTTTACCAGCGGCGAGTGATTGCCTCATTGCGTCGGAGTCTACTGTTTGTACACCAATTATTTTAATGTTTGGGCGGACAGCTTTGACATATTCACCTACGCCCGAAATTAATCCGCCACCACCAATGGCGACAAAAATTGCATCGATCGTATCGGGATGTTGTTGCAGAATCTCTTGGGCAATAGTGCCTTGTCCGGCAATAACATCTGGATCATCAAAGGGATGTATAAATGTATAACCCTTTTTTGTTTGAAGTTGCTGCGCATGTTCGTATGCATCGCTATAAGAATCTCCAAACAAAATGAGTTCCACCCATTTTTTCCCGTGAGCCTTTACAGCATCAATTTTCACCTGTGGGGTTGTGACCGGCATAACGATAATTGCTTTGCACTTTAACTTTGCAGCAGCAAGGGCGACGCCTTGTGCATGGTTGCCTGCTGATGCGGCAATCACACCCTTTTTTAAAAGGGCTGGGCTCAGTTGCGCCATTTTGTTATAGGCACCCCGTAGCTTGAACGAGAACACTGCTTGATTGTCTTCGCGCTTTAAAAGAATGGTGTTGTGGAAGCGAGCGCTGAGATTGTTCGCCTTTTCAAGTTCGGTCTCTCGAGCCAGGTCGTAGACCTTGGCGCTCAAGATTCGCTTTAAATAGTTACTTTTCATGCTCAAAGCGTACCATGGATGGTACTTAAGTCCTTCAATTGATTCAGGATTGTGTATTAGACCAAACTCACGCAAATTGCGAAGGTCTACTAAAATAGGCTTTTAATAGCTAAGCTCCTATGAACGCTCCCATCCCCTTAGACAGGTTGTCTGAGACCGATACGGAAACTCCCCGTTTGCGCGAGATTCCGTATAACTACACCTCGTTTTCAGATAAGGAGATTGTAATTCGCCTTTTGGGCAAAGAGGCTTGGCAAACTCTCGAGACATTGCGTGGAGTGAGGCGAACAGGTCGCTCGGCTAGGATGCTATTTGAGGTATTGGGAGATATTTGGGTAGTGCAACGTAACCCATACTTGCAAGATGATTTGCTCGACAACCCAGGACGTCGACGGGCGTTAATTGATGCGTTATGGCATCGCTTGGGTGAAGTTGAAAAGCGGGTGTCGGATGACTCTGCAAAGCAAGTGACTTTGCTAATTACTAGTGCCAGAAAAGCAGTGCAATCATTTGAGCAGGAGTTTCAGACGGTAGAGCAGTTACGCAAGCAAGCGAAGCGTATATTTGGTAAATGCACACATCCTGACAATGTTTCTTTTGATGGCATGTCACGCGTCGCACATGTGACCGATGCTACCGATTGGCGCGTTGAATATCCCTTCGTCGTTTTAAAGCCAGACACTGAAGCAGAAATTCCGAGCTTAGTGAAAGCATGTATTGAGCTTGGCCTAACGATTGTGCCAAGGGGTGGTGGTACCGGGTATACCGGCGGCGCTATTCCCATGGTAGCAATGTCTGCTGTTATTAATACTGAGAAATTAATTGATTTAGGTGTGGTTGAAAAGAAAGCACTACCGGGCCTAAACAATTTAGTACCTGTTATTTATTCTGGCGCAGGTGTGGTTACGCGCCGTGTAGCGGATGCGGCAGAGCTCGCGGGTCTAGTCTTTGCTGTGGACCCTACCTCTGCAGATGCGAGTTGCATTGGTGGAAATATTGCGATGAATGCGGGTGGTAAAAAAGCAGTTCTATGGGGTACTGCACTAGATAATCTAGCAAGTTGGCGGATGGTCGACCCGCAGGGTAATTGGTTGGATGTTGAGCGCTTAGATCACAACTTAGGAAAAATACATGAGGTTCCTAAGACACGTTTTCAATTGATCTGGTCAGACGGCCATGATGAACCCGGCAAAAAAGTAATTCGCTCTGAACTGCTTGAGATTGATGGTGCCAAGTTTAGGAAATCAGGGCTGGGTAAAGACGTTACTGATAAGTTTTTGTCAGGCTTACCCGGAATACAAAAAGAAGGTTGCGACGGACTCATTACAAGCGCCACGTGGATATTGCATCGTATGCCCAAACATATGCGCACTGTCTGTTTGGAGTTTTTTGGACAAGCGCGCGAAGCGATTCCAAGTATTGTGGAGATCAAAGCATATCTAGACGATTTGAGCAAAAAGGGCGGCCCAATCTTGGCGGGTCTTGAACATCTAGACGATCGTTATCTAAAAGCAGTGGGCTATTCGACAAAGTCCAAGCGCAATGGTTTACCTAAAATGGTATTGATCGGGGATATTGCTGGCGAGATTGAAGAAGAGGTGGCGGCTGCAACGAGTGAAGTTGTTCGAATGGCTAATCGCCGTGTCGGTGAAGGCTTTGTTGCTGTCAGTGCGGAAGCTCGCAAAAAGTTTTGGCTAGATCGTGCCCGCACAGCCGCAATTGCTAAGCACACTAATGCATTTAAGATTAATGAAGATGTTGTAATCCCGCTTGAGCGTATGGGAGAGTACACCGATGGAATTGAGCAAATCAATATTGAGCTATCGCTTAAAAATAAGTTGCAATTACTCGATGCATTAGAGAGTTATATCAAGCAACCGCTATTACCCATTCGAGCTAATGAGGAAATTGAAAACATCTCACAAGCAGAAATGGTTGGCGATCGCGTGCAGCAGGCGCAAGCTTTAATCCAGAGTGTTCGGGATCAATGGTCAGACTGGTTAGGAAATATCAACGCTTACTTTCCGAAGATTCAGGATGGAGGCTTACGCGCTTCTTGGAAAATTCAATTATTAGCACCCCTACAAATAATCTTTGGCGGGGCAACGTTTGAATTAGTCCTTAAAGAAATCATTGCAATTCATCAAAAGATATTACGCAAGCGTGTATTTATTGCTTTGCATATGCACGCAGGTGATGGCAATGTGCATACCAATATTCCGGTGAACTCTGATGATTATGAAATGCTACAAGATGCCCATCGCTCGGTTGATCGCATTATGGCCTTGGCGCGATCGCTTGATGGGGTGATCTCAGGCGAGCATGGAATCGGAATTACTAAATTAGAGTACTTGAGCGATGAGGAGCTAAAAGACTTTCGTTCATATAAGCAGCGAGTTGATCCAAATGGGCATTTCAATAAAGGTAAGTTAATGCCCAATGCTAATTTACAAATGGCCTACACACCAAGTTTTGGCTTAATGGGGCATGAGTCATTGATCATGCAGCAAAGCGATATTGGTGCGATTGCCGATAGCGTGAAGGATTGTCTACGCTGTGGTAAATGTAAGCCTGTTTGTGCAACCCACGTACCGCGAGCCAACTTACTCTATAGTCCTCGCGATAAGATTTTGGCAACCTCTTTATTAATAGAAGCGTTTTTATATGAGGAACAAACTCGCCGTGGCATCTCGGTACGCCATTGGGAAATGTTTGATGACGTAGCAGCGCACTGCACCGTTTGCCATAAGTGCTATACCCCCTGCCCAGTGAAAATTGATTTTGGTGATGTCACCATGAACATGCGCAACCTGTTGCGCAAGATGGGGCAGCGTCGTTTTAATCCTGGAACGGCAGCCTCCATGTTTTTCTTGAATGCAAGCAATCCCGAGACCATTCGTTTAACCCGGAAAGTAATGATTGAGTGGGGTTATGGCATTCAGCGCTTTGCCCATCAATTACTCAAGAAGTTAGCTAAACAACAAACAAAGCGACCCCCCGCCACTGTGGGTAAGCCGCCCATCCAAGAACAAGTTATTTACTTTATTAATAAGAAGATGCCCGGTAATTTACCAAAGAAAACGGCAAGGGCATTACTGGATATTGAGAATGCGGATTTTGTACCGATTATTCGTGATCCCCAGAAAACCAGCGCTGATACGGAGGCAGTTTTTTATTTCCCAGGCTGCGGCTCTGAGCGTTTATTTTCTCAGGTCGGCTTAGCAACCCAAGCCATGCTTTGGCATGCTGGTGTACAAACCATTTTGCCCCCCGGTTACTTGTGTTGCGGTTATCCCCAAAAAGGGAATGGTGACTTTGATAAAGCAGAAAAAATGATCACCGATAACCGTGTTTTATTCCATCGTGTGGCTAATACCCTGAACTATCTCGATATCAAGACGGTCGTGGTCTCCTGCGGTACGTGTTATGACCAGTTGGCCGGCTATCAATTTGAACAGATCTTCCCTGGTTGCCGGATTATTGATATTCATGAGTACCTGTTAGAAAAGGGCATCAAATTAGAGGGTGTGAACGGCGTCCGCTACATGTACCACGATCCTTGCCATACCCCGATGAAGTTGCAAGATCCCTTAAAGACTGTGAATGAGTTAATTCAGACTCAAGATGGCGCTGTAATTACTAAGAACGATCGTTGTTGTGGTGAATCAGGAACCTTGGCGGTCACGCGCCCAGATATATCTACCCAAGTGCGCTTTCGGAAGCAAATCGAGATGGAGAAAGGTGCAACTGCCCTACGTCAAGATTTTGCGGGTGATGTAAAGGTTTTAACCAGCTGCCCATCTTGTTTGCAAGGCTTAAGCCGTTTTGATGCTGATAGTAAAACCAGCGCAGACTATATTGTGGTTGAGATGGCAAAGCATATTTTGGGGGACAATTGGATGCAAGAGTATGTTGCCAAAGCAAATCAAGGCGGCATTGAAAGGGTATTGGTTTAAATGATTCCAACAAATGTAATCGTTCATGAGACCTCAAAGGTCTTGGAGCTTGCTTATGAGAATGGCAAGAACTATCGCTTACCGTTTGAGTTTTTGCGGGTTTACTCCCCATCGGCAGAGGTGAGGGGTCACGGTCCTGGACAGGAGGTGCTGCAAACAGGTAAGCGAGAGGTGGCCATTGTTAACCTAGAGCCCGTTGGTCATTACGCGCTCAAGCCTACCTTTTCGGATGGGCATGATTCCGGTTTGTACTCTTGGGAGTATTTGCATGATTTGTGTGAGCATCAAGATGAGCTCTGGAACGACTATTTGCAACGCCTCGAAAGTGCTGGGGCTAATCGGGATGTTCCCATGGTGAGTCCAGCAAAGGGCTGCGGCCATTAACGAATAGCACATCAAGCACCTATGTCCCAAACTCACTTTGGCTATCAAAGCGTAGACGAAAAAGAAAAAGCCGAGAAGGTTGCTGAGGTTTTCCATTCTGTCGCCATGAAATACGACGTCATGAACGATTTGATGTCGCTCGGCATGCATCGCTTATGGAAAAAATTTACTATTGCGCAAGCTAATGTTCGCCCCGGGCAAAAGGTGTTGGATATTGCCGGTGGTACTGGCGATCTTGCCGCCGCCTTTGCCAAGGCCACGCAGTGGGGCGAGCACCCAGATGCCGAGGTTTGGCTCAGTGATATCAACGCCTCGATGTTGGGGGTGGGACGTGATCGTTTATTGGACCGGGGCTTGGCCCTTCCAGCTATTCAATTTGATGCCGAAAAAATACCATTCCCAAATAATTATTTTGATGTGGTGAGCGTTGCTTTTGGTCTCCGGAATATGACCCACAAAGAGGCTGCATTGGGCGAGATGGCTCGGGTGATTAAAGCAGGCGGTAAGGTTCTTGTGTTGGAGTTCTCAAAACCAGATGCCATGATCGCCCCCATTTACGATATTTACTCATTTAAGGTGCTGCCATGGCTTGGCGATAAGGTGGCTAAAGACGCTGCGAGCTATCAGTACCTTGCAGAATCAATCCGGATGCACCCAGATGCAGACGCACTCAAAACAATGATGTTGGGGGTCGGTTTTGATCAGGTAGATACCCATAGGATGACTGGGGGTATCGTCGCTTTGCACATTGGTATTAAATATTGAGCATTATTAGTAAATTAGTTATATATTGTGATTCACTAGGAGGCCGTAGCATATGAAAAACATCTTTTTGAAAGCCGGTGTATTTACGATTGCCCTGACATTTATGTCACTGATGCATGTAAGTACCGTAGACGCTAAACGTTTGGGTAATGGTACTAATGCGGGCCGTAGTTCGAATGCGCCCATGCAAAAGCAAGCACAACCTACTGCCCAGCAAAAACCAGTACAAGCACAACAACCTGCTGCTGCACCGCAAGCTGCAGCCCCTGCGGCAGCAGCCAAACGCTCTGGTATCGGTGGCATGCTTGGCGGCTTAGCCGCTGGTCTTGGAATTGCATACTTATTGTCCCACTTAGGTTTGGGTGAGGCAGCCTCTTCCTTCTTAATGGGCCTCTTATTAGCTGTGGCAGTTGGTATTGCACTGCTCTTTATCCTCAGACGTTTTATGCCAGCTAGTGCAAAGAGCACTCCTGAGCCGGTTGCTGTTCCTGCCGGCATGCAACGTACAGCCTACCAGGAACCCAGCTTTAATCCGCAAGCAAGCAATCAGTTTGGTACACAAAGCCCTGTAATTGAAGAGCGTCCTGCTTATCAGCTACCCGAAGGCTTTGATCAAATTGCATTCTTGGCCAATGCAAAACATTACTTTACGCGCCTCCAAAAAGCATGGGACTCTGGAGATTTAGAGGCCTTGCGCGAGTTCACAACTCCTGAGATGTTTGCCAGCTTGCAACGCGATCTTCAGGGTCGTGCCGAAGGTGCTAATCAAACCGATGTAGTTACCCTCAACGCAGAATTGCTCGGGGTCGAAACAGATGCCAACACCTATTTGTGTAGCGTCCAGTTCTCTGGAATGATTCGGGAGCAGGCTGATGCCCCGGCTGAGCCATTTACCGAAATTTGGAACTTGTCTAAGCCTGTTAATGGGCCTGGAGGTTGGGTTTTGGCTGGGATCCAGCAATTGGTTTAAGCTTTTACCTTTCCCCAACGGAAAACCCGCCTTGTGCGGGTTTTTTACACTATGAACCCGAACTTTGATTTGCCGAAGGCGCTATTAGTGCGCGGCATTAATCACGTCTTACAGCGTGAAGAATGGGCATTACGGGATTTAAAGAAGCATGATGGGAAAATTATTCGTTTGGTGTTTCCAGTTAGCGAAACCTGGATACAAATTAATGCAAGTGGCCATATTGATTTGTTGGGTACGGAAATTGAGGGCGCTCATCTCACGCTCGAGATTTCAAATGAATCTTTAACGCGGATTAGTGAGGCGAGTGGCAGCTTTCAGGAACGGGTAGTTAAAGCGGTCAAAATTGCAGGGGATGCTGAACTGGCTCAATTGATTGCCAAATTGGCAGGCCAGCTTCGTTGGGAGTATGAAGAGGATTTGGCTCAAGTGATTGGGGATGCGCCCGCGCACTTTATTGTTTCTCAGGCCAAGCGCTTTCATGAACTGACTCAGAAAGCTATTTTAGATTTGCAGCAAAATGTGATTGAGTACTTGAGCGAGGAAAAAAAAGTTTTAGTACATCAACGTGAATTTCTCTCACATAAAATAGCGTTGCAAGATCTGCGAGATGCGGTTGAGCGTTTGGAAAAACGCATTGGCCATTTACAAAAAAGTCAGGATTTATTGTGAGCCGTATAGCCCGCCTCAGTATTATTTTCTACACTGCTTGGCGCTTTAACTTATTTGGTTTAATTTGTGACAACCTAAAGCCTGGTGTACGCAAGACATTGCTCGGGCTTTTATCAAGCACATCCCCAAGTCAATTAGCCCGGGGTGAGCGCATTCGTTTAGCCTTAGAGGCCTTGGGCCCTATTTTTGTAAAGTTTGGTCAGGTTCTCTCTACGCGTCGAGACCTATTGCCAGATGATGTTTCTAATGAATTAGCCAAATTACAAGATCAAGTCCCACCATTTTCTAACGAGCAATCAAAAGCAATTATTGAAGCTGCTCTTGGCCAGCCTATTGAGCATACATTTTCTTTATTTGATGCGACCCCGGTAGCAAGCGCATCGGTTGCGCAGGTTCACTTTGGGGTATTGCGAGAAACAGATTCTCATCCTGAATGGGCTAATCAGGAAGTGGCCATCAAAGTATTACGCCCTGGCATTTTGCCGGTGATTGAAAGTGACCTGGCACTGATGCACGACTTAGCATGCATTGTTGAAAAGATTTCAGAGGATGGTAGACGGCTGAAGCCACGTGAAGTGGTCGCAGAATTTGATTCCTACTTGCACGATGAGTTAGATCTGATGCGTGAGGCGGCAAATGCTAGTCAACTACGCCGTAACTTTGCAGATTCTGACAAGCTCATGATCCCAGAAATGATTTGGGATTTATGCCATACCAATGTGATTGTGATGGAACGCATGTACGGGATTTCGATTGGCAAGACCAAAGAATTACGAGCAGCAGGCGTTGATTTCAAGAAGTTAGCAGTCGATGGTGTGGAAATATTCTTTACTCAAGTATTTGAGTATGGGTTCTTCCATGCCGATATGCATCCAGGCAATATTCTGGTGAGCTTAGATCCCAAAACCTTTGGTCGCTACATCTCGCTCGATTTTGGAATTGTTGGCAATCTCAGTGAGTTTGATAAAAATTATCTAGCACAAAATTTCTTAGCATTCTTTAATCGTGACTATCGACGAGTTGCTGAGCTCCACATTGAATCAGGCTGGGTTCCAGAAAATACGCGCTTAGAAGAGTTGGAGGGCGCGGTTCGAACCGTATGCGAACCATATTTCGATCGTCCGCTTAAAGATATTTCTTTAGGTATTGTCTTGATGCGTTTATTTCAGACCTCAAGACGCTTTAAGGTGGAAATTCAACCACAACTTACGCTCTTACAAAAAACGCTATTAAATGTTGAGGGCCTTGGTCGTCAGCTTGACCCAGATTTGGACCTATGGAAGACAGCAAAGCCAATTTTGGAGCGCTGGGTTAGTCAACAACTTGGCTGGCGGGGTTTGGTGGATGGATTAAAGACAGAGGCACCCAATTGGGCAAAAATTTTGCCCACGCTCCCGCGTTTGCTAGCGGAGAGTTTAGAGCGATCTAGTCGTAAGGACTCTCGGCCGGAGCTCGACCTTCTCAAGCAACTTCTTTTTGAAGAGCGCCGTAAACGGCGTCAACTATGGGGCTCGCTGCTATTTCTGGGGGGGTTCTTGCTCGGGGCTTTATTTGTTTTGGCTCGCATCCATTCAATTTAAGTAAATTTCGACTGATTTTGAGCTAAGTCGCTAAAATAGTGGGTTAGGCAGGAAATCATGAAAAAATACTTTATCGCAGGCATTCTAGTTTGGATTCCAATAGCAATCACTGTTTGGGTGATTACTTGGGGGCTAGGCTTGATCGACCAAATTTATGGTTCGGTTATGAGCGCCCTCATTACTGTCCTGCCAGGTCAATTTTCGGGGGATCTAAAGCATTTTCGTGAAATACCTGGCCTTGGCATTCTGATTGTTTTGGTAGTCATCAGTTTTACAGGATTATTGGCGATTAGTTTTGCTGGGCAGTGGTGGTTGAAGGTATGGGACCGTTTTGTTACCCGTATTCCCATTGTGAGATCAATTTATTCAAGTGTGAAGCAGGTCTCTTCCACTATTTTTTCTGGAAACGGTCAAGCATTTCGCAAGGCTCTGTTGATTCGTTATCCCCATGCTGAATCTTGGGTAATCGCATTTCAGACAGGGAATACGGCAGAGGAAATTGGGCAGAAATTGGGGGGTGAGTATGTCAATGTATTTTTACCAACCACACCAAATCCAACGTCGGGGTTTTTTATGATCGTCCCGCGTTCTGCTGTTATCGAGCTCGATATGAGTGTCGAAGAAGCTCTGAAACATATTGTCTCGATGGGTTCTGTGCCTCCACGGGTATCCGCAAGCCCTATCAAAAATCAAGTAAATCATCTTAATTAGGAATACTTATGTCGATGCGCAGCCATACCTGTGGGCAGGTAACTGATTCGTTAATTGGACAAGAAATTACCTTGGCGGGTTGGGTTAACCGTCGTCGTGATCATGGTGGTGTAATTTTTATTGATCTGCGCGATCACCAAGGCTTTGTTCAAGTAGTTTGTGATCCAGATCGCCCAGATATGTTTAAGCAGGCGGAAGAAGTGCGCAATGAGTTTTGTATTCAGATAAAAGGCTTGGTCAGGGCTCGACCTGCCGGCACTGAGAACTCAGATTTAATTAGTGGAAAAGTAGAAATACTATGTCACGAGCTTCAGGTTCTTAACGCCTCTGTCACCCCGCCATTCCAGTTGGATGATGACAATCTCTCAGAGACTACTCGCCTAACTCATCGGGTCTTAGATTTACGTCGCCCACAAATGCAGAAGAATTTGCGTTTACGCTACCAAGTTGCGATGGAAACTCGGCGCTATTTAGATGCAGCAGGATTTATCGATATTGAAACGCCGATGCTAACCAAGAGTACACCTGAAGGCGCCCGTGATTATTTAGTGCCATCCCGTGTGCATGATGGCCAGTTCTTTGCATTGCCACAGTCGCCGCAGCTCTTTAAGCAGCTCTTGATGGTTGCAGGTTTTGATCGCTACTATCAGATCACAAAGTGCTTTCGTGATGAAGACTTACGCGCCGATCGGCAACCAGAGTTTACGCAGATCGATTGTGAGACTGCATTCTTGGATGAGATGGAAATCCGCGACTTATTTGAGACCATGATGCGTCACATTTTTAAGACAGTGATGAGCGTTGACTTACCCAATCCCTTCTTGATGATGCCGTATTCTGAGGCGATGGCACGCTTTGGATCAGACAAGCCTGATTTACGTGTAGCAATGGAATTTACAGAACTCACTGACTTGATGCGCGATGTTGACTTCAAGGTATTCTCAGGCCCAGCCAATCAAGAAGGTGGTCGCGTAGTCGCTCTCTGCGTTCCTGGCGGCGCTGAAATAAGTCGTAGCGAAATTGATGACTACACACAATTTGTATCTATTTATGGTGCCAAGGGTTTAGCGTGGATTAAAGTTAATTCTGTTGCTGAGGGTCGTAATGGTCTTCAATCCCCAATTGTCAAGAATTTGCATGATGCTGCAATTGAAGGAATCTTAAAGCGCACTAATGCCAAAGATGGCGACCTCATTTTCTTTGGTGCTGATAAAACAAAAGTAGTGAATGATGCAATCGGTAATTTGCGCTTACGGATTGGCCATTCTGATTGGGGCAGGAAGCATGGATTGATGGTCGAGGGTTGGAAGCCTTTGTGGGTAGTTGATTTCCCGATGTTTGATTATGACGAAGATGATGCTCGTTGGGTTGCCTGCCACCATCCCTTTACAAGTCCGAAAGATGAGCACCTGAAGTTTCTGGAAACTGATCCCGGTAAATGTCTAGCAAAAGCTTACGATATGGTCTTAAACGGTAGTGAAATTGGGGGTGGTTCCGTACGTATCCATCAAGAAACTGTTCAAAGCCAAGTATTTAGGGCTCTAAAAATTGGTCCTGAGGAAGCGGCAGCTAAATTTGGATTCTTGCTCGATGCCCTTCAGTACGGCGCACCTCCTCATGGCGGTATTGCGTTTGGTTTAGACCGAATTGTGACCATGATGACCGGAGCTGAATCGATCCGCGACGTGATTGCTTTCCCTAAAACACAACGCGCCCAGTGCCTCTTAACGCAAGCACCAAGCCCTGTTGATGAAAGACAGTTGCGTGAATTGCATATTCGTTTGCGCAATACCAATCCGGTCAGTTAATTTGAAAATACCGATTTCAGTTTTAGTACTTATTCATAATCCGAATCGTGAGGTCTTATTAATTGAGCGTGCAGATCGCCCAGATTTTTGGCAATCAGTAACGGGTAGCTTAGATACCCCAGAAGAGACTTTGGACAGTGCAGCGGTTCGTGAGGTTGCTGAAGAGACTGGCATAGAGGTTCATGCACTAGCAAGAGGTTCTCTCAAAAATTTACATCACTATGTGGAGTATGAGATTTATCCAACATGGCGCCACCGTTATCCTCCGGGTATAGAGCGCAATACCGAGCATTGGTTCGCATTAGAAGTTCCTGTGGGGACGCCAGTTCACTTGGCCCCCAGAGAGCATCTCAATTATCTTTGGCTCCCCTTTGAAGAGGCAGCCCAGAAATGTTTTTCACAGAGCAATCGAGACGCAATCCTAAAGTTTTTCACCCAGCCGAATGATTTAATGGGTCGAAGCGAGGACGGCATTCAATCATGATGGGGCATCGACAAGGCAGCTCTAGTCCGCTACCTGGAAGTGGCGGCGCATCACGTTCTGATTGGCGGGTGATTAAAGATCTATTGCCCTATCTACTGGAGCACCGAACACGAGTCGCCCTGGCAATTGCATGTTTAATTGCAGCCAAGTTTGCCAATCTTGGCGTCCCAATTATTCTGAAAGATTTAATTGATGCAATGAATCTCAAACCCGGTTCGTTGCAGGTCTATTTAATTGTGCCAGCAGGTGTGATTGTTGCTTATGGAGCGTTGCGACTATCTGCTTCCTTATTCTCAGAATTACGCGAACTCTTATTTGCTAAGGTTACCCAAGATGCAGTACGAAAAATTGCCTTACAGGTTTTTGAACATCTCCATGCCTTAACACTTCAGTTTCATTTAGGTCGTCAGACTGGGGGGGTCAGTCGAGATATCGAGCGTGGTACTCGCGGGATCCAAACCTTGGTGTCGTTTTCGCTCTATAGCATTTTGCCAACAATCATTGAGTTTGTCCTGGTACTGGCTTACTTCGCTTATTACTACGATATTTGGTTTGCGATTATTACTTTCGTAGCACTTGTGATCTATATCGTATTCACCATCAAGGTGACCGAGTGGCGAACACACTACCGCCGTACCATGAATGAAATGGACTCTCGCGCTAATCAACGAGCGATTGATTCTTTGTTGAACTTTGAAACCGTGAAGTATTTTGGAAACGAAGACTTTGAATCAAAGCGTTACGATGAAAACCTTAAGCATTATCAATCGGCTGCTATTTTGTCGCAAAAGTCATTAGCAATCCTTAATTTAGGACAGCAGGCCATTATTGCGGTTGGTTTAGTTTTAATCTTATGGAGAGCTACCCAAGGTGTTGTGGATGGCTCAATGACCTTAGGCGATTTGGTGCTTGTGAATACCCTCATGATTCAGCTCTATATCCCACTTAACTTTTTAGGGGTTATTTATCGTGAGATGAAGCAATCGATTACCGATATGGATCGCATGTTTGCATTACTCAGCGCAGATCAAGAAATCAAAGATCGGGAGAATGCACCTGCACTGGTGATCTACGATTTTGCTCGGGGACCTGAAGTGCGTTTTGAGAACGTGTACTTTTCTTATAACGCTAAGCGTGAGATATTAAAGGATGTAAGTTTTACGATTCCGGCGGGAACGATTACAGCAGTAGTCGGTCAAAGTGGTGCTGGCAAGAGCACCTTAGCCCGTTTGCTATTCCGTTTTTATGATGTTCAATCTGGAATGATCCTGGTCGATGGTCAAAATATTCAGGATGTTCAGCAGGCGAGCTTACGTAAAGCAATCGGCATCGTTCCACAAGATACCGTTTTATTTAATGACACTATTGCATACAACATTGCTTATGGCAGCCCAGGCGCTAGCCTAGAAGCAATTCAAGAAGCCGCTCGTGCCGCACAGATGAGCCAATTTATTGAGCATTTGCCAGAAGGGTATGAAACGCAAGTGGGCGAACGGGGATTAAAGCTATCAGGCGGGGAGAAGCAGCGGGTTGCAATTGCTAGAACACTCCTTAAAAAACCTGCTTTACTAATCTTTGATGAAGCGACCTCAGCCCTGGACTCTAAAACAGAGCGGGCATTTCAGGAGGAGCTCTTTAATCTGGCACGTAATCGCACGACCTTAATTATTGCTCACCGACTTTCCACGGTGGTGCATGCGGATCAGATTTTGGTAATGGATCAAGGCAAAATCATTGAGCGTGGTACCCATCAGCACCTGCTACAGGCCAATGGTCGTTACACCTCAATGTGGCAGATGCAGGAGAGCAGTCTAAGTGCCCCCGATGATTCAGGTGTTAATTCAGCTTAAAATTAGGGCATGTCACCAGCTTCCTCCCCTTCAAATCCGCGCACGCTACTAGAAGGGGCATTTGCGGCAGCATTGGCCGTAGCTGACCCTAAAAAGATAGTGCCTGAGTATTTGGCTAAAGTCTTTTCACACGGGAATGAGCCAAAAGGACGCTGCTTGGTGGTGGGCGCAGGCAAGGCCAGTGCCTCGATGGCTACCGCGCTTGAGACCTATGCCAAGCAATATTGGCCAGCGATTGCCCTTGATGGTGTGGTCCTCACCCGATATGGGCACGGATCACCGACAAGTCATATCAAAATTGTTGAGGCTGGGCATCCAGTTCCAGATCAGGCGGGCATGGATGGCGCAGCTGAGATATTGAAATTAGTTAATCAACTCAATCCCGGCGACATTCTTATTGCCCTTGTGTCTGGAGGAGGATCAAGCCTTTTAACCTTGCCACAGACTGGCATCACGATTGCAGATATGCGGAAAACCACTGAAGCCCTTCTTCATAGCGGTGCACCAATTGAAGAAATGAATGTGGTCCGCAAACATCTATCCGCTATCTTGGGGGGTAATTTAGCTCGGGCTGCTTTGGCACGTGGTGCCCGGGTTGAGGCCTTCTTAATTTCAGATGTCACGGGTGATGATCCGGCTGATATTGCTAGTGGCCCCTGTGCACCTGATTACTCAAGCTATATAGATGCCTTACAAATATTAGCAAAGTATGGATTAAATGAGAGCAAGATACCTTCATCGGTTATCGATCATTTGCAAAAGGGCAAACGTGGAGAAATCCCGGAGACCCTCAAGCAAACCGATATCGACAAACACCAGTCGCCAGTACGTAATCATGTGATTGCTACAGCACATCGGAGTTTGGAGGCTGCCGCAGACTTTTGCAAACAATCTGGTTACAAGCCCATTATTTTGGGGGATACCATTACTGGTGAGGCTCGCGATGTGGGCTTGGTGCATGCAGCGATTGCCCGCGAGCTAGTGCAATATGGAGAGTGGTCAAAGCCACCGCTTGCTTTAATTTCTGGGGGTGAATGTACCGTAACGCTACCGTCTGGCACAAAAGGCAGGGGTGGCCGTTGCAGCGAGTTTTTGCTCTCCTTATTTGCTACAAGCTCCGATCTAAAAACCCTGAGCGCCCTTGCAGCCGATACCGATGGTATCGACGGTAGTGAAAAGAATGCTGGAGCATGGTTTACACCCGATATTCGTGAGACTGCCAAAACGATTCAATTACGTGCTAGCCAATTTCAACAAGAGCATGATTGTTACGGTTTCTTTGCTAAGCTAGACGCCTTGGTTCATACTGGCCCAACCTTAACCAATGTGAATGATTTCCGAATCATTTTGATCGATTGAGATGAGTAAGAAACTGACAATTATTCGTCCCGATGACTGGCATTTGCATGTGCGCGATGGTGCGGTGCTGAAAGATGTATTGGCACATACGACCAAACAATTTGCGCGCGCAGTCATCATGCCAAACTTAAAGCCGCCCGTGACTACGGTTGATTTGGCGAAGGCCTATCGTTCACGCATAGATACTGCGTTACAGCAATTAGGAGTATCAAACTTCAATCCATTGATGACACTGTATTTGACAGATAACACCAGTGCAGATGAGGTACGCAAAGCCAGCGAACACCAGATTATTGGATTTAAGTTATATCCAGCAGGCGCAACCACCAACAGTGATGCAGGTGTTACTAACATTAAACACGCTTACCCTGCTTTAGAAGCCATGCAAAAGCATTCGGTGCCTTTATTAATTCATGGTGAAGTTACTGAATCTGCTATTGATATCTTTGATCGAGAGGCCGTATTTATTGATCGAATACTAGAGCCAGTACGAAAAGATTTTCCAGAGCTTCGTATCATTTTTGAGCACATCACAACCAAACAAGCAGCTCACTATGTACGTGACGCTGACACTAAAGGCAAAAATACCTTGGGCGCAACGATCACCGCTCATCATCTTTTAATGAACCGTAATAGTTTGTTCACTGGCGGTATTCGACCACATCATTATTGTTTGCCAATCTTAAAGCGTGAAGAACATCGGCTTGCGCTAATGGAAGTGGCAACCAGTGGCAACCCACGATTTTTCTTGGGGACCGATAGTGCCCCACATCCAAAAGGTGAAAAAGAAAGTAGCTGTGGTTGTGCTGGTTGCTATACAGCACACAATGCAATGGGTTTGTATGCAGAAGCGTTTGATAGCGTTGGTCAACTTGACCGACTTGAGGGCTTTGCCAGTTTCTTTGGCCCCGATTTTTATTCTTTACCTCGTAATCAGGATCAAATCACCCTAGTTCAGCAGGTTGAAGAGGTGCCTTTTGAGTTCACTCTAGGCAATACCGTACTGGTCCCATTGCGCGCTGGCGAGACCATTGCATGGTCTCTAGCAAAGTAATTTTTAACTCAAATACCATACTCGTTTAGACTGTTAGCGCAGAGTTAACTAGGCAATCGCTGCTTTCGTAAGAAAGGAGAGGAAAGTCCGGACTCCATAGGGCAGGGTGTTGGCTAACAGCCATCCACGGTGACGTGCGGAATAGGGCCACAGAGACGAGCGTATTTAGTTACGGTGAAACGCGGTAACCTCCACCCGGAGCAATCCCAAGTAAGCAGATGTTGACGCGGCCCGTCGAGTCTGCGGGTAGGGAGCTTGAGCTTTTAGGTAACTAAAGGCCTAGAGGAATGATTGCCCCTTGATGCAAATCAGGGCGACAGAATCCGGCTTATCGGTTAACTCTGCACTATTTCAAAGCTATGAGTGATCTCAGCAGTCTTCCCTAACATGGCTGTGGCAGAGCAGTATTTGTCATGCGATAGATTAATGGCGCGCTCAACTTTGCTGGGGTCCAAATCTTTTCCCTTAACCGTGAAATGTAGATTAATTTTGGTGAATACCTTGGGGTCGGTTTCTGCTCGCTCGGCTTGCAAGGACACCTCACAGGCGCTGATGTTCTGGCGGGAGCGCTGTAGGATTAAAACCACATCGAAGGCTGTACAGCCCCCAGCCCCCGCCAGCATTAATTCCATTGGGCGCGGTGCTAGATTGCGGCCACCAGCCTCTGGGGCCCCGTCCATATTCAGAATATGCCCGGTACCTGTCTCTGCCATAAAAGCCATTCCCGAGGAGGCTAGCCAATTAATTTTACATTCCATTATATTATTCCTTAAAAAACAATATTTATATATAAATCAATAACTTATGATTTTTTAGAGCCTATAGGTCTTATATAACATCTAGGGTAAACCCAAATTTTTTCTTGCAATGCACAATCAAGATGTTTAAAATAACCACATTGATACCAAGTTTGTTTGATTTGAGGCTTAAAAGGCCGTTTTACAAGCTTGCATTCTACTGATGTCTCCTCCACCCAAACATAGGTGGATTTCAACCCGGGATTGATTCCCGGGTTTTTTTTAGGTTACAATTCAAGGCTTTACTGAATTATCGATTAGTCAACGGTAATTGTTTTACCAAATGCGATATCTGATCTGCGAGCCTGCAAACATAAGCGGAGCCAAAGTGCGATAACGATTTGGAGTGTGTGTGACTATAACAATTTGAAAGTAATCATGAAGACCTTTTCCGCAAAACCGCATGAGGTAAAGCGCGAGTGGTTCGTGATTGACGCTACGGACAAAGTCCTCGGTCGTGTCGCCAGTGAAGTGGCACTCCGTCTACGCGGCAAGCACAAACCCGAATTTACCCCACACGTTGATACTGGCGATTTCATTGTCGTCATCAATTCATCCAAGCTCCGCGTAACGGGCACCAAGGGATTGAATAAGATTTATTACCGTCATAGTGGTTATCCAGGCGGCATCAGCTCAACAAATTTTGACAAGATGCAAGCCCGTTTTCCAACACGTGCTTTAGAGAAAGCAGTGAAGGGGATGTTGCCAAAAGGCCCACTGGGCTATGCCATGATCAAAAAGCTGAAGGTTTATGGCGATGCAGATCATCCACATACGGCTCAACAGCCAAAACCTTTAGAGATCTAAGGAAGCGATATGTACGGAAATTGGAACTATGGAACAGGCCGTCGCAAGAGTTCAGTTGCACGCGTCTTTATTAAATCCGGTAAAGGTGAAATTACTGTCAATGGTAAGCCAATTGATGCTTACTTTGCCCGTGAGACCTCCCGCATGATCGCACGTCAGCCACTCGCTTTGACAAGTAATCTCACTACCTTTGATATTCAAGTTAACGTTAGTGGTGGCGGTGAAACTGGTCAAGCTGGTGCAGTTCGTCATGGCGTAACACGAGCATTGATTGACTATGATGCAGCCTTAAAGCCAACCCTTTCAAAGGCTGGCTTGGTAACTCGTGACGCCCGTGAAGTTGAACGTAAGAAAGTTGGCTTACACGGTGCTCGCCGTCGTAAACAATTTAGTAAGCGTTAAGCAAACCAAATTGCATCCTGGGGCCGCTTACGCGGCCCTTATTTTTTATACAATCAATCTATATCGCCGTTAATAAATGGAGAAGAGCATGATTAAGGTCGGCATTGTTGGAGGTACGGGCTATACCGGTGTTGAGCTACTCCGTCTTTTGGCTCAGCACCCTAAGGTGCAATTACATTCAATTACCTCGCGCACAGAAGCGGGCACGCCGGTCGCCGAGATGTTTTCTTCATTACGTGGTCGGGTTCATTTGCAATTTACAACGCCGGATAAAGCTAATCTACACGAATGTGATGCGGTCTTTTTTGCTACACCGCATGGCGTGGCAATGGCGCAAGCTAAAGAATTATTAGCTGCAAATGTAAAGATACTGGATTTGGCTGCAGATTTTCGTCTGCAAGATATCGCTGTCTTTGAGAAATGGTACGGTATGCCACATGCCTGCCCCGAAATCTTGAAAGAAGCGGTGTATGGTTTACCAGAAGTAAATCGGGAAGCCATTAAAAAGGCACGTCTGGTGGGTTTAGCAGGTTGTTATCCAACTTCTGTGCAATTAGGTTTTGCACCACTGCTCTCATCCAAAAATGGTTTGAATCATCCATTGGTTGAATCTCAAAATTTGATCGCAGACTGTAAATCAGGAACATCTGGCGCAGGACGTAAGGCCGAGATCCCCACATTACTTTCAGAGGCTAGTGATAACTTCAAGGCCTATGGCGTTAAAGGGCACCGTCATTTACCAGAAATTATGCAAGGCCTAAAGGCGATCGCCGGTCATGACGACCTTGCATTGACCTTCGTGCCCCACCTAACACCAATGATTCGGGGGATCCACTCGACCCTGTATGCACGGATTCTGCCGGAGGGGTGTTCAATAGATTTCCAGGCCCTTTATGAGCAGTTCTATGCCAATGAGCCATTTATAGATGTTTTACCCCCTGGTAGCCATCCAGAAACTCGCTCCGTGCGGGGAAGTAATGGTATGAAAATAGCGATTCATCGCCCAGGAGGCGGAGATACCCTAGTAATCCTAGTGGTAGAGGACAATCTCGTAAAAGGGGCTTCAGGGCAGGGGGTCCAGTGCATGAATCTGATGTTTGGTTTTCCTGAGAACATGGGTTTGGAGCAGATTGCCCTCTTGCCCTAGATGCTTCTATGCACCCTGTGCAAACAGGGGAATTAAAGCCTAAAATGGATCTACATCAGAAATTTTGACAGGAGTAGCAAATGAGCCAAACCAATGCAGCAGTCGATCAAAGTACAGCTCTTGCTGAGCCACCAACCCCTTTAATCTTTACCGATAGTGCAGCAGCCAAAGTTGCTGATCTGATTGCCGAAGAGGGTAATACAGATCTGAAGTTGCGAGTCTTTGTGCAAGGCGGAGGCTGTTCTGGATTTCAGTATGGCTTTACTTTTGATGAAGCGGTCAATGAAGATGACACTACTTTTGAAAAGAATGGTGTTACTTTGTTAGTGGACTCCATGAGCTTTCAGTATTTAGTAGGCGCTGAGATTGATTACAAAGAAGATATCAATGGCTCACAATTTGTGATTAAGAATCCCAACGCAACCACAACCTGCGGTTGCGGATCTTCTTTCTCTGCTTAAGTAGCTGGGTAATACGCACCAAGCACGCGTAAACCTTTTGCACCCGTAACGGCTGGCATATTTGCTGGCCGTTTTCTTTGGTGCGCCCAAGCTAGCCAGGCAAAAGCCAAACCCTCTACTAGTTGAGGGTCAACACCATGCTGCGCAGAAGACTCAATCAGTAGCCCAGGAAGTTGTTGATGGGCATAAATTTTGAGAAGTTCGATTAAGGTAATATTTTTACTGCCACCGCCACACACAATTAGGCGTTGAGTATCTTTGGCATGAGCTTGCAAACTATTTAGAGTGCTCTGAATCGTTAATTGCAATAAGGTAGCCTGAATATCTTCTGATGAATAAGAGGCATGCTGTAGGTGACTTAGAATCCAATTTAGATTGAAGTGATCCCGTCCGGTGCTTTTTGGAGGAAGTTTTGAGAAAAAGGCATCGCTCATCATTCTGAGCAAAAGCGCGTCGTCAGGACGGCCAGAGCTTGCCCATTGACCATCCTGATCAAAATCCTTGCCTCGCTCTCTCTGAATCCAGGCATCTAGGAGAATATTCCCCGGGCCGCAATCAAAGCCACTAACCCCGCCATCCTTAGATAAGAGTGTAAGGTTGGCTATTCCACCCAAATTAAGAACTGCACGATTTTCCTTGGGTGAAAAAAATTGTTCCTGATGAAATACCGGAACTAAGGGAGCGCCTTGACCCCCTGCCGCCATATCCCGTAAACGAAAATTAGCAATTACATCAATGCCAGTTAGTTCTGCGAGAAGGGCGGGGTTAAGGCTTTGGTGGGTATAGCTCTGTAAGACCTCGCTATGCGGTTGGTGTCTGAGGGTTTGTCCGTGAGCGCCAATAGCACAAATATGGTTAGCCTCAATACCCTGAATTCGTAAGAGTTTTGCACAGGCTTGTGCATACGCAGCTGCCAAGCTATTTGCAGCCAAATGCTCACGATGGAGCTCATTGGAAGTTTCCTGCTGAAGGGCAAAAAATTCTTGTTTTAGAGCTAAATCAAATGGGAGGCTAATTGCTTGTAAAAGCTTTGTTTTACCAGAGGTATTTATTTCAGCCAAGACCGCATCGATACCATCTAAGCTGGTACCAGACATTAGTCCGATATACAGATTACTTGACAGGGATGAATTAGCAGAATTCAAGGGTGGGTGCTCAGGTTCTCGACAATGCGACAATGACACTTTAACAATATTTAGACCCTTAATTTAACCGAATCTAGAACATAGTATGACGTCTAAACCTTATCCGATAACCCCATCTGTTTTGCATGCCATGGAAGTGACTAAACGTGGCTGTGAGGAGCTATTGGTCGAAACGGATTGGTTACAAAAATTAGCCCGTAGTGAAGCCACCAGCAAGCCCCTGCGTATCAAGCTGGGACTAGATCCTACAGCGCCAGATATTCATTTGGGACATACGGTTGTGTTAAATAAGCTGCGCCAGCTTCAAGATCTTGGTCACACCGTGATCTTCTTAATCGGCGACTTTACCAGCATGATCGGTGACCCCTCTGGCCGAAATAATACTAGACCCCCCCTCACTGCCGAAGAGATTGCGGTAAACGCTAAAACCTATTATCAGCAAGCTAGCGCTATTTTGGATCCTAGTAAGACCGAGATTCGGTACAACAGTGAGTGGTGCGATCCGCTAGGTGCAAGAGGCATGATTCAGCTAGCAGCAAAATATACGGTTGCCCGTATGTTAGAGCGCGATGACTTTACTAAACGCTATCGCGGTGGCATCCCTATCTCTGTCCATGAGTTCTTATACCCACTCATGCAGGGCTATGACTCGGTTGCCTTACATAGTGATTTAGAGCTTGGTGGAACCGATCAAAAATTTAACTTACTAGTTGGTCGTGAGTTACAGAAAGAGTATGGCCAAGAGCCTCAATGTATTTTGACAATGCCACTCTTGGTAGGTTTGGATGGTGTCGAGAAGATGAGCAAGTCCAAGGGTAACTACATTGGTATAAATGAGCCCGCCAATGAGATGTTTGGAAAGCTCATGAGCATCTCCGATGATTTGATGTGGAATTATTTCACCTTGCTCTCGTTTAGGCCACTAGCAGAAATTGATCTAATGAAGCAAGAAGTGGCGGCAGGCCGCAATCCTAGAGACTGCAAGGTCCTTTTGGGGCAAGAGATTGTGGCCCGCTTTCATACAGATGGCGCAGCAGAGAAAGCCCTAGAAGACTTTAATCATCGAGCCAAGGGCGGCATCCCCGACGATATTCCTGAGCTTCAACTAAGTGGCGCCCCACTTGGCATTGCTGCTTTATTAAAGGCTGCTAATTTAGTTCCCTCAAGCTCGGAGGCAAATCGCAATATCGATCAAAGTGGAGTGCGAGTTGATGGCACAGTAATTACTGACAAGACCCTAAAGCTCAATGCTGGTACTTATGTAGTGCAAGTCGGTAAGCGCCGCTTTGCAAAAGTAACCCTGACTGACTAAACGGCACAGTAATTAAAACAGTATTAATCCAGCAAATCTAGATTAGCGGAGTTACTGGGTGGTTTTAGGCCAAAGTGTTCATAGCTTTGGCGGGTTGCAATTCGACCGCGTGAGGTCCGTTGTAAATAGCCCTGTTGGATCAAGAAGGGCTCAAGCACATCTTCAATCGTATCGCGTTCTTCACCAATGGCAGCGGCTAAATTATCAATACCAACAGGACCGCCATTGAACTTATGAAGGATCGCTTCTAGTAATTTACGGTCCATGATGTCAAAGCCCATCGGATCAACATCAAGCATAGCCAGCGCAGCATCTGCCATTTCTTTAGTGATCATGCCACTACCTTTGACTTCTGCATAATCTCTAACCCGACGTAAAAGACGATTAGCGATTCTGGGGGTACCGCGAGCACGCTTCGCAATCTCAACAGAGCCTTGTGGATCAATTTGCGCATTGAGTAACTTGGCAGATCGCTCAATAATTTGCGTTAGTTCTGGGGTGGAGTAAAACTCAAGGCGGGCGACAATACCAAAACGATCACGTAGAGGATTGGTGAGCATGCCAGCCCGTGTTGTGGCGCCAATTAGGGTAAATGGTTTGAGATCTAATTTCACACTACGTGCAGCAGGACCCTCACCAATCATGATATCGAGGGAGTAATCTTCGAGAGCGGGATATAAAATTTCTTCAACCACGGGTGATAAACGATGAATCTCATCAATGAAGAGGACATCATTCTCTTCGAGGTTGGTTAAGAGGGCGGCAAGATCACCAGGGCGATCTAAGACCGGGCCGCTCGTTTGGCGAAGATTGACACCAAGTTCTTTAGCAATAATATGAGCCAAGGTCGTTTTACCAAGACCTGGCGGACCAAAAAGCAGAACGTGGTCTAGCGCCTCTTTACGATTTCGGGTGGCATTAATAAAAATCTCGAGCTGGGCGCGGGCTTTGCTTTGGCCTACGTACTCATCGAGCTGCTTAGGTCTCAGGGCACGCTCTATAACCGCTTCTGCATTACCAGCACCTGGACTAACAATACGATCATTGCCGTCATCGATATCAAGATCATCTGTATGAATTGCCATATGTGATCAGCCCTTAGAAAGTGATTTAAGTGCTAGCTTAATACCTTCAGACACATTCACATCAGCCGGAATTTGACGAACTGCGAGATGAGCTTCTTTATCAGAATACCCAAGCGCCAGTAATGCTTGAGTAATTTCAGAGGCGACATCTGGTTTGCTAGATTTGTTTTGGCCATGACCTAAGTCGGGGGCGAGCTTCCCTTTTAGCTCAAGCAGGAGGCGCTCAGCTGTTTTCTTGCCAATCCCAGGGACCCGAGTAAGCGCCCCAGGCTCCTGAATGGTAATCGCTTGGACCAGTTCGTTAACGCTCATCCCAGATAAGACTGCTAAAGCAGTTCGCGCACCTACACCACTAATTTTAATTAGAGATCGAAAGGCATCACGTTCGGCATCCGTTGCAAAGCCAAATAATTGTTGTAGATCCTCGCGTACATGAAAATGAATCAGCAATGTGAGCTTTTGTCCAATCGGGGGGAGTTGATACAGTGTGCTCATTGGCACATCGACCTCGTAACCAAGCCCATTGCAATCAATGAGTAATTTGGGGGCGTTGATGCTAATTAAGGTGCCTTGAATACGTCCAATCATGCCTCTATCTTAACGCTTCGCATGACTGTTATGTACTTGGTGATGATGGGCCGCACAAATGGCAACCCCTAGGGCATCCGCCGCATCTGGAGAGGGACTCTTTTTGAGTTTGAGTAGACGTTTGACCATTTCTTGCATTTGAAGTTTACTTGCTCGACCAGTACCTACAATGGCCTGCTTAACACCTCGTGCACTATATTCTGAAACGGGTAAACCCGTTGAGACCAAGGCTGCAATCACGGCACCTCGCGCTTGCCCTAGCATCAAGGTCGAGCGTGGGTTGACATTAAGGAAGATTTCTTCAATCGCAGCTGCATCGGGTTGATAGGTCAGCAAGACCTCTTGAACACCGCTGTATAAAATACCAAGGCGTTTTGGCAAACCTTGCTCTACCTCACCACTTTGAATAATTCCGGAGCTTATATAGCGTAAGTGCTGACCTTCAAGTTCAATTACACCAAAGCCAGTGGTGCGCAAACCTGGATCGATACCTAGCCAGCGCATGGACGGCATCAATGCCTGAAATGGCGAGTGTTAGTGAAGACCATAGCAATACCATGTTCGTTTGCAGCAGCAATCACTTCCTCATCGCGCATACTGCCCCCGGGCTGGATCACACTTTTGGCGCCTGCTGCAACTACTACATCCAGACCATCCCGAAATGGAAAGAAGGCATCACTCGCAACAGCAGAGCCTTTCAGGCTAAGACCAGCATGCTCAGCCTTAATGCTGGCAATCCGCGCAGAATCAATACGACTCATTTGGCCGGCACCAACTCCTAAGGTCATGCCATTGGCGCAGTAGACAATCGCATTCGATTTAACAAATTTAGCCACACGCCATGCAAACATCAGATCTGTAAGCTCTGTGGGAGTAGGTTGACGTTTTGTAACAACCTTTAACTCACTGGGAAGAACATTTTTAGAGTCACTCGATTGCACCAAAAGACCACCGCCAACGCGCTTCAGATCATATTGTGCAAGGCTTGATACGCTTTCACCCAGTGGGATTTCGAGTAGACGAACATTCTGTTTACTTGCAAAAATAGCTTTTGCAGACTCGCTAAAGTGGGGCGCAATTAAGACCTCAACAAATTGCTTGGCAATCGCTTGCGCACAGGCCTCGTCACATTCACGATTAAGGGCAATAATGCCCCCAAATGCAGAGGTCGGATCGGTCTGAAGAGCCTTTAGATAAGACTCAAGAGCCGTACTAGCAATAGCAACACCACAAGGGTTGGCGTGTTTAATAATGACGCAAGCAGCTTCGCTATCACTAATACTCTTCACACACTCCCAGGCAGCATCTGCATCAGCAATGTTGTTAAATGACAGCTCTTTGCCTTGTAACTGCTTGTAATGAGCAAGACTACCCGTCGGCGCTTCGATATCCCGATAGAAGGCGGCTGATTGATGCGGATTCTCGCCATAGCGCATTTCTTGGACTCGTTCAAATGCTAGGTGAAGTGTTTGTGGATAAGGACTGCGCTTGGCATGCTCGTGCTGTTCATTGAGGGAAGATAGGTAATTAGCAATCGCACCATCATATTGGGCAGTATGGGCAAACACCTTTTTGGCTAAGGCAAGATTGGTGGTGTATGACACAGCGTTTTGATTGCGACGCATTTCTTCTAGAACGGGAGAGTAGTCGTTCGGTGATACGAGGACGGTGACGTCTTGATGATTTTTAGCAGCAGCACGCAGCATAGCTGGACCACCAATATCAATATTCTCAACCGCCTCATCAAAACTACACTCAGACTTAGAAATCGTTTCAGTAAACGGGTACAGATTGATCACCAAGAGATCAATAGTATCGATGCCATGCTCCTGTATTGCTGCCATATGTTCTTTAGAGTTGCGACGTGCCAATAGTCCCCCGTGTACCTTAGGGTGAAGGGTCTTAACACGACCATCAAGCATCTCAGGAAAGCCAGTCAACGCAGAGACCTCGGTGACAGGAAGACCTTTATCAGCAAGTAATTTTGCCGTACCGCCTGTAGAGATTAACTTCACACCGAGTTGATGAAGGGCTTGGGCAAATTCCACAATGCCATTCTTATCAGAAACAGAAAGTAGGGCGGTCCGAATCATAATTTAGATCAGTCGATGTTCAAGAAGTTTTTTGCGCAAGGTATTACGATTAATTCCTAAGTAAGCAGCAGCGAGGGATTGATTTTGTTTGGCATGAGCCATCACGAGCTCCAGCATGGGTTTTTCTACTACACTCAAAACCATTTGATAGATATCGCTTGGGGGGGTACCCTTGAGATCATCAAGGTAGCGCTGAAGATTAAGCTCAATACATTCGGTGACGGGATGTTTATTGTTTGGCATAGCTATAAAACTTAAGCTGCTTCTAAAAAAAGGAGTTGATCGGAGTGGAGCTTCATTTCATCAAAATAGTCATTGACCATTTGCAATTGGGTTTTGCAGTCATCCGCTGTATTCATGAGATGCCGGAAGGAATGTGAGTTACGTAAACCCTTGCAATACCAGCCAATATGCTTACGCGCTGTTCGTAAGCCCGTATATTCTCCATAAAATGCGTAATGATCGAGCAAATGTTCGTTCATGATGGCTTGGATCTCTGCAATTTGAGGATTGGGTAATTTGTTTCCGGTGAGCAAGTAATGATCCACTTCCCGAAAAATCCATGGTCTTCCTTGAGCAGCACGACCAATCATCAGGGCATCAACACCGGTATACGTAAGAACCCATTTTGCCTTTTCGGGGGTGTTGATATCACCATTAGCAACGACAGGTATGCGGACTGATTCCTTTACAGCCGCTATGGTGTCGTACTCCGCTTCACCATGGTACAAATCAGCACGTGTTCGCCCATGAATCGTAAGCATGCTGATGCCGGCATCTTGGGCAATTTTCGCAATTGTGAGAGCATTTTTATGTTCTCGATCCCAACCTGTGCGTATTTTGAGAGTGACAGGAACTGCATCGGGGCCAACGCCAACGGCATTAACCACTGCCTCAACAATCTGTTGAACCAGGGGCTGATCCTTGAGTAAGGCTGAGCCGGCAGCAACATTACAAACCTTTTTAGCTGGGCAGCCCATATTGATATCAATGATTTGAGCGCCTCGATCAACATTGAGTCTGGCAGCAGCAGCCATCATGTCGGGATCGGCCCCAGCAATCTGAACCGCAATAGGTTTGAATTCACCTGTATGGTTAGCACGCCGTTGGGTTTTTTCACTATTCCAGAGGATGGCATTGGAGGCAATCATCTCTGAAACAGCATACCCAGCCCCTAATTTCTTGCAAAGCTGCCGAAATGGTCGGTCTGTAACCCCAGCCATTGGTGCGACAAAAAGCGCATTGGCTAATTTGTGATGACCGATTTGCATGCGTGTGGAATTTTTTCTTGGAATAGACCCAACACTTTATCACAGGCACGCCTGTGCTGCCTAATTTTTAAGCAAATACAATTAGGGTGTTAGCGTCGCCCAAACATCATTTGTCTAGCTAGTGCTGTTTTGATAGGCGGCATCCATTGCAAGGCGGTTAAGGCTAAACCACGTGAAAGTTGTACTGGCAGGATGGGTGAGGTGAAGACTCTTGCCAAGAAATCTGTGATGCCAATCGTTGCACGCCGATCAATCTCCCGACTCTTTGCATATTCTTGCAGTGCATTTTGTACGGCACCGATTGTTTCTTCAGATGCGCGATGAGTTTGTATTTTATTTAGTGCTCGATTTAGCGATTGATTGTTTGCTTTAAATAATTCAGCAAGTTTTTCGGCCAGAAGATACGCATCACGCAGGCCAAGATTAAGACCTTGGCCAGCAACAGGATGAAGAGTTTGGGCAGCATTACCAATCCAAACCTCATGACCCTCAGAAACATGTTTGCGATAGTTCAAGCCTAAGTTATAGAGACGACGATTTGCTATTGCCTTAAATGAACCCAAGCGATGACCAAAGGCATTTTGTAGTTCGTTTAAGAATTCGGTGTCATTGAGATCTAAACGTCTTTGACTAGCATGAGGAGTGGCGCACCATACTAAATTGAGGGTATTAGGCCCTAGATGACTTGGAAGAAGGGCTAAAGGACCTTCATTGGTAAAACGCTCCCAGGCCTGATGGGGGATTGCCTTTTCTACTTCAAC
>Ga0214921_10001417_pt1 | contig 41041 bp, 39 predicted proteins | sample LL1505_MetaG_FD_177992 | JGI IMG/M metagenome (GOLD analysis project Ga0214921, IMG submission 177992) | Freshwater microbial communities from Lake Lanier, Atlanta, Georgia, United States - LL-1505 | ecosystem: Environmental > Aquatic > Freshwater > Lake | place: USA: Georgia | collected...
GATTTATAAAGCCTGGCAACGTCCTACTCTTCCGTGCCTTAAGACAAAGTACCATTGGCGCTAAAGGGCTTAACTGCCGAGTTCGGAATGGGATCGGGTGTTACTCCTTTGCAATAATCACCAGGCAAGGTTTTATACATAAATAGTATTTATTTGTAAATATAATTGAATATTCAAGTACCACATATCAATTTAACAAAAGTAGATAATTTAAATTATAATGTTATAACTAAAAAAATATTATCGCGGGGTGGAGCAGTCTGGTAGCTCGTCAGGCTCATAACCTGAAGGTCCTTGGTTCAAATCCAAGCCCCGCAACCAAACTTTTTAATTGATAGATAATATCACTGGTTTGTTTCACTTTAAATCTCTTTGAAAAATTTCTGCTCTTAATCCATAATAAGATCAGATATGATCTATTAATAATAAATAGTAAAAAAAGTTTTAAACAATTCTAATAAAAAATTATTAAGCTTAAATTTTTTTTTGACTTTTCAATATCTAAAATTGTTCCTAAAGAAATAGAATATCAATTTATTAAATTCTATTTGTAGAGATTACGTTTTTTCGTAATGAAACCAAAGAAAAAAACCTACCGGAAGATAGTAAATGATATTTAACCAGTTATTAAAAAAATTACCAGATGGAATAATAGGCCACAAAGTTATTAAAAAACTAGCAAATAAGTAAATCTTAAAAGATTAAGTTTTTTTTTTTAAAAAATACTTATGATAAATCATTATTAATGAACTCAAACACAGCAAAGCAAATAAAGAAAAGATTAAAAAAAAACCAACTAATCCTGTTTCGCTAAGTAATTGAAAATAAGTATTGTGGGGGTGTGAAACGCATGAAAATTCTGATATCAAATATTTTTCTTCCACACACTTTAGCCTAAATGATTTGGGGCCAGCTCCCAAAATTACATTATCTTTAAATATTTTGAAAGCAGACAAATAATGCTCTTCGTGCGTTTTTGAAAAAATATTTATTTTTTTATTCTCTGATTGGCTATATGTTATTTGTTCTTTAGTTGTTTTAATTATTCTATCAGAAAACCGACTTTCTAAAAAAAAAATTCCAAAAATAATTATCAAAACAGAAACAATATATGCTATTTGCAATTTTTTATCCCAAACAAATAATAAAATATAAATTCCAGATAACACAGTAAAAAAAAGAGAAGTTCTTTCCCCTGAAAGAAATATTAAAAATGGGACAAAAATTATTATAATAAAAAAAAATATTTTAATTATTGAAGATAAATTATAATTTTTTGAATGAAGATAGAATAGACCTAAAAATAATGGAAAATTTCTTGACACAAAACTTCCTAAGACAAGCTCATCTCCAAATAAAGAACTTACTCGATTATGAAGCAAAGGGTAACCAAATAAATTATATTTATTTACGTACTGGTAAAGTCCATCGATTCCCAAAATTATAAAAACAATTAAAAAACAATATAAAAAATATTTTATTAGCTTTTTGCTATTAGTATTAAGAATATACCATGTCGATAATGCAAAAATTACAAATCTTAGATAAGGCAATGAAGTCTTCAATGAGAAAATTACATTTGAAGAAAACAAAGAAGATAAGTTGATGCAAATATAAAAAAAAAAGAAAAAATAAAAAAAATAATTTCTATAATAGGACCATAAGTTATTTTTATAAGAATTAATTAAAAAAATAATTGCACATACTGAAATCGCCGAATCTGCTAAAAATGGTCCCGAAACAAGAAAAGCAGGCAATAAAAAAGTTAAGTAGAAAGGTATTTTATTGAAAAAAAATTCATTTTTTATTTTCATTTACTAATCAATAAACTTAACTTGAAACTCATCATTCGATAAGGTTTGACTATTAATACTTTCTTGTAAACTTATTATTATTAACTCCAGAAATCATTTGATCATAAATCCATTTGTACGTTTCTTCCAACCCTTCTCTCAAACTTACAGAAATATCCCAGCCAATCCTATTTTTTATCAATTCATTATTACTTGATCTTCCCCTTACCCCTTTAGGCTTGTCTAATTGATAATTTTTATCAACTTTATAATCAGCAATTTGCTCAATCAGATCTATCATTTGGTTTATTGATACCTGCTCTTCGCTTCCTATATTCAAAACTGATTTTTCATTACTATTAAAAAGCATTTTGGTTCCAGCAATGCAATCTTCTATAAACATGAAGCTCCTTGTTTGCTCTCCATCGCCCCAAACGTCTATACTCCTTTTTTTTTTTAACTTTGCTTCAATAACTTTTTTACATAGAGCTGCTGGAGCTTTTTCTCTACCCCCATCATAAGTTCCGAGTGGGCCATAAACATTATGATATCTTGCAACCCTAGTTTCTAAACCAAAATCTTCTGTAAAATGGCGACACATTCTCTCGCTAAATAATTTTTCCCATCCATATCCATCTTCAGGATCGGCTGGGTATGCGTCTTCTTCTTTTAATCCAGGGATAAATGCTGTATTTTGCTTTGATGAGTTGTAAACGCATGCACTTGATGAAAAAAAATATTTTTTAATCTTGTTTACAAGACATGCTCTTAATAAATTTGTATTAATTAAAACTGAAAGCATGCATTCAGCTTTATTATTTTCAATAAAGCCCATACCTCCCATGTTACAAGCCATATTATATATATAATCAACGCCTTCTGTTGCTTTTAAGCAATTTTCATATTCTTTAAGATCCAACGAAAAATTTTCATTATTATCATAAATTTGAAACCAGTAATCTATAGGTTTTGCATCAACACAAATTAGTTTATGACCCTCTTTCAAAAGATTTTTTACTAAGTGTCCACCTATAAACCCCCCCGCACCTGCTATTAAAATTTTTGCCATTTTATTTTTTATAAATTAGTTTTACAATAATCCCAACATAAATTGTCGTAGTTGCAAAAATTATTAAAAAATTATAATGATTCTGTAATAGACCACTCAAAATAATTGGCAGAAATACTAATAACTGAGTAACTAAAGTTGCCACAAAAAGATTATATTTAAAAATAAGCAAGTGATGGATATGTTTATTGTCTCCAACAAAAGGATGTTTTTTATTCGCAATTCTTAGCAAGGTAAGTCTAAACATATCGAGACCAGGTATTAACATAAAAATCACAATTTCCTCTACAGAGATCAGATGGTCATTATAAAATTTTATAGAAAGAGCCGAAATCAGAAAACCTAGGAAATAAGATCCTGAATTTCCCATAAAAGAAATGTTTAAAAAATTTAATAGTAAAAATATAAGAATTCCATAAATTAAAAAAATAAAAATTTTGTCGGCTGATTTAATAAAAAGGAAAGAGAATACAATTAGACAATAGAGTCCGGCCTGTAAGTTTATGCCATCAAACATATTTAGGGCATTGATAAAAAGTAAAAAACAAAAAATAGTTAAAATAATTGAAAAATTTCCCAAAGAAATTGGTGTATTGAATATAGACAACCTTATCTCATATAAAGTTAAAAATTTATCTAAATTTATAATAATTAATAAAAAAATAATTTGAAAAAAAATTTTTAAATTCGCACTCAGTTCAAATTTGTCATCGAGGTATCCCATTAAAAAAAAAATAAAACAGCCTAAGAAAATTATAAAATTTGAACCGATACTTTCGCCACTTATAGTTATGAGGTTATTATTTGGTAAAGATAATAAAAAAAAAAAAATTAAATTTGAAAAAATTATTAGTCCACCTATTTTAGAAATTCTTATTTTATGTATTTTTCTGTTGGAATTTGGAAAATCGTAAAGTCCATAAATAGATATAATTTTTTTTATGAAAATTAGAATAACAAAATTAAAAATAAACAAGTTTAAAAAAATATTATTCATTTATCATTCTTAAACTAAAATTTTGTAAGACATTAAAAAAATATTGACGTTTATCATTCATAAGACGATAGATAAAAAGTAAAATTTGAATTATATTTTATGATACTGACTTTCTCTAGTACATTATGCACATAAAATTAGCAAAAAAAATAAAAAATAAATTAAAGAAATCTCTAATACTTAGATACATAAATCAAAAACTAGATTTTTTATTAAAAAAAAAAATTCCTGAAGCATTTAGCATAATTAATAATCTTAAAATTGATACTGCAGTAGACGTCGGCTCTAATACTGGAAAATGGACGTACTATTTATCCAAAGTAAGTAAAAACGTAATTTCATTTGAACCAACTTCTTTATTATTTAAATTAAATAAAAAATTATTTTCTGGAACAAAAAAGATAAAAACTTATAATTTTGCATTAGGATCGACAAATACTAATACAATTATTAAAATACCCGATGGCAATTTAGACGAGGCTTCAATTGGTAAAAAATTTAAGTCTTTTATAAATGTTAATACGGAAAATGTAAAAATAATTTGTGGTGATAAAATCTTAAAAAACGGAAAAATAGATTTGATTAAAATTGATGTTGAAGGATATGAAATAGAAGTAATTGGTGGTCTCAAAAAAACTATTATAAAAAATTTTCCAGTTTTAATTATCGAAATTGAAAAAAGACATAATGCATTATTTTTATTAACATTTGAACAACTGAAATTTTACGGGTATTTAGTTTTTTACCAAAAAAAAAACAACCTCTATTTAATTAATTCAGACTATAAAAAATTTGTCACGAAAAATCAAAAAATTAGATGTAACATGTATATTCATGATTTTTGGTTTATTAATAAAAAATCATCTATGTACAAACAAATAACTCCATATCTTGTTTATTAATAAATAATCATTAAAAATGAATTTATCATGAACCCAATAGCAAGAAAAAAAATTATTTTTTATTACGTTCTCATAACTACTTGTGCATTATTAATGAGGCTTTTGCTATTGCACAACAAAGACTCTTGGCATGATGAATGGCACACTATTTATGTTTCTGACCCTTTAATAGATTTTAAAGCAACATTAGCTAGGTATTGGGGTGATAAAGGTGATACGTTTTTAACAGAATTTTACCCTCCTCTTTATCTTTTTTTATTGAAATATTTTTTCTTTTTTTTTGGATACAGAGAAATAGTTGGCAATATCTTTTCAATTATATTTGGAACTTTAACCATACCTCTGACTTTATACTTGTATCAGACAATGTATAAAAATAGTAAATTTGATTTTATTGGAATTTTGTTAATAGGAAATTTATTTTTATTATGGCACTCTCTGGAGATAAGAGCGCATAGTATTGTAACCTTTTTTTCTATTCTTTCTTTAATACTCTTCATTAAAATTTTAGAAAAACCCTCTGTATCTAAATATATATTTTATTTTTTTGTTTCACTCACAACAGTTACATTATGGCCAATCACTTTAACTATCTACTTTGCAAAGTGCATATTTATTTTAATTAAATATTTTCAGGATAAAAAATTCCAATGTATGCTAGTTTCAAACCTAATTGTAATTTTTGTTTTTTATCTACTATTGAATTATGAATATTTATTTTTTAACATTGCAAGAGAGACGCATTATACCACAATATATAAGACATTTTTTATAAACTATCATTTTAGAAGTTTTTTTGGCTCCATCCTTACGGGAGCCATATTTCTAACATTGTTTTCCTACTTTCTAATTAGAAACGGCAAAGTAATTATTTTAAAAAACAATAATTCTAGTATTGTTGCTTACGCAATACTAAGCACATATTTTCTAACATTGCTTTATTCGGTAATTAGAGCTCCAATAATGGCACCGAAGTATGCAATTTTTATACTTCCACTAATTCTTATTTTTATATCGCACTACGTAGAAATTAATAAATACCGAACTGCGTTAAAAATAATCCTTTCTGCGGTAATATTAGTCAATATGTTAGGAAATTACAAAAACTACCAAATTAAATCTCCGCCTCTAAATCAGGCATTAGAAATCATAATAGAAAATGGTGGAAAAAATTTAATAACACCAGAGAACGACGTTTTTAATAATTATATATTAACTAAAAATACCTTTATTAAAAACAACCTAATTCTTATTGACAATAAGAACACAGACGCTGTAAAAAAACTAAATCATTTTTGGTTTTTATGCATGAACAATCCTAGTTTTGCTAAAGGAAAAGAATCGTTCAAGCTTCCCGAAGCAGCAGCGTGTAAAAAATTTGATAATATGCAAGACTTTCAAGTAAGCAAATTTATAAAAATTGAGGATTTTATAATTAAAAGCTACATACGTACTTCCAATTAAATTTATTTTGAAAGAATTTACAAGAAATTGATTGAATTAATAAAAATAAAATTTTTAAGCTCATCTTGCTGGAGTTATTTTTTCTGTTGTCAAATTTAATAAATAAATCTTCAATTTTCAGTTCATTTGCGGAGTAGAGTAAATCAAAAAGTATTTTAAAACCTTTGCCAAATAATTTTTTTTTATTTTTTTTATAAATTTTTTTTTTAAACATAAAAAAACCACTCATTGGGTCTTTTGTTCTAAAACCTAGAATTAAATTAATAAAAATTATGACGATATTCGATAAATTTTTTCTAATAAAACTCAAACCTAATTTTTTATTAAAATCCCTAGTTCCAATAACAAAGTCTTTATTACTACTAAAAAAAAGAGTTACCATCTTAGGAAGGTAAACAGGATTGTGCTGCATATCAGCATCCATTACTAATATGCTAGCATACTTGCTTTTTTCAAATCCCTCTATCACTGATTTAGAAAGATCTGGTTTTTTTTTTCTTATGACAAAATTCAGATTTAAATATTTTTTTTTTAAATAATGTAAAATCGTTTTGCTACCATCATTAGAATTATCGTCTATGACAATAATTTCAAAATTGAAATTTTTTAAATGGTAATAAATTTTCTCAACTATTAATCTTAAATTTTTTCCCTCATTTAGAGCGGGTATGATAATAGAAAATTTATTGGATATAAAAAACTGTTTTGTTTTTATTTTTTTTTTTCTACTATGTTGCATATATGATAATTGTAGACTAAATATTCACTAGTATAAACAGGTATGATTTTATTAAAAACACAACTTAAATCTATAGATCGTAAATTTTTTAAATCTTTTTTTTATGGAGTTTATTTTTTTATAATAAAACAAATAAATAAAATTTATCAAAAAAAATTTATTTATAAAAACACTCACTTTATAAATATTTATAAAAAGAATAAACTATCTAAACTTTGCGAAAAATATGGAACCGACAAGGGTTTTGTAAATTTTTATAAAAAAAAACCATTTCCATGGAAACCACACACTTATAGTAATTACTATTATAATTTATTTAATCCCTTTAAGGATAAAATTAAACTTGTATTTGAATGCGGGATTGGAAGTAACAATTTAAAATTTAGTAGCAATATGGCCACGAAAGGAAAACCTGGGGCATCATTGAGAGTTTGGAAAGATTATTTTACTCGGGCAAATATTTACGGTGCAGATATAGATCGAGATATATTGTTTAATGAAAATAGAATTAAAACATTTTACGTGAATCAATTGGACAAAGCCTCAATTTATAAAATGTGGAAAGCTATAAAAAAAAGGAATTTTGACATAATTATTGATGATGGAATGCACAGCTATCAAGCCGCAATAACATTTTTCATACATTCTTACAATAAATTAAGAAGTGGAGGTTATTATATTATTGAAGATGTCAGTTATTCTTATTTAAAAAAATTATCTGAAGCTCTTAAAAATTATAATTTTGAGATTGTTAAGCTAGAAACAAATTTGCACGTGTATAATGATAATAATTTAATAGTACTTAGAAAAGAATAAATAATTTAAAAAATATTAATTTTTAATTATGTAGGTTAAATTTTCTTAGACGTAAAATTTTTTTTAGTAAAAAAATTCAACTTATAAAAAACCTCCAGTTTTTTATTTTCAATAAAGATTTTGGAAGAGAAATTAAAAAAGTTTTTAAATAAATGATAAATAATCTAAAATTGATTTCTTTAAAATTAAATATTTTGTATAAAAGATAATAATAAGATCCTTTTGCATACAAAACTGAAAGATTATTTTTTTTTAAAAAATGAATTAAAAACTTTTGATTTTCAAACCATGAATTAATTTGCCATGACCTGTCTTCTTGTACGCTTTCGTAATTATTTTCAAATTTAACTAAGTCCATTTTTTTAATCATATTTGAAGTTTTTAATTTTAATAATGAAGAAATCGCTACTAGAAAATGTTCTGGAATACCCCAGTCATACTGATTCCAATCTTTTATTGCTTCTAATAAAATTTTAGCTTTTTGCTTGGAGAGCCTAATAATAATCAAATCTATTCCATAAACAACATCATAATATCCTAATAGTTTGCCATTTCGTACTAATGTATTAGGAAATATCAGGGATAAACTTTCTTCGTTTTCTTTTTTTTTCAACTCAACAATCAGATTAGAAGGAACAATAATATCAGATGTCGAAAAAACAAAAAAATTATAATCATTATTTTCTTTACAATACTCAACCAGTGCATTTTCTATCATAATTTTATTTGAATATTTCTTTTTATGGGGTAGATTTTTTTTTGGGTAATTAATAAATTTATATTTCAATTCACTTTTACTTAAAAAATTCTCAACCCCATAATCATCAAACTGCGTTACGCAAACTTCAATGTGTGCATTAAGGTTTTTTAGAGAATTGATAAATATTTCTTGATAAATGTCATTATTTACAGATAATTTAAAAGGTCTAAAAGTTGTTGCCCACAAAATTTTCATTTGCTTTAAAATATTTTCTTCTTCCAGGTGATTGGAGTATGTTTGTTTTTTATTTCTACTTTATAATTATATACAAACGGTTTAGCACCTTTTTTTTTTATATAATCTACCGCTCTTTCAATAGACTCATCCAGAGTATATTTTGTTTTATAATTTAATATTCTTCTTGCTAGATCAGATGAGCAGTGTGAATTTTTTATTTCAGCTGGTCTATCGGGGTAATAGATTGGTTCTTTATTAAATTTTAATATATTTGATATTTTCCTAAATAATTCGTTTATTGAAATTAAATTAATTTCTTCATCTGGTCCTATATTTACAACCTTAGATTTGATTTTTTTGTTTACAATCAATTGATCCAAGCACGAAATGCAATCATCAATATCAGAAAAAGATCTTGTCTGAGTGCCATCGCCATAAATAATTGGAGACTTATTTTGCAACATTCTGTTTGTCATTATTCCAAGAACATTTCTAAATGGATCTTTGAAATTTTGTTTAGGTCCTATAATATTATGTGGAACTGCGATATTATATTCAACATTGTGAATATTGCATAAAATTTTTAGTATTTCTTCTGCAGCGAGTTTTGCAACTCCATATGGATCGACTGGTTTTGGCATATCAGACTCTTTAAATGGAGGTTTAATATTTCCATATCTTGCCATAGATGAACAAAATACAATTCTTTTTACTTTGTTTTGTATTGCTGCAGAAAATACAGAAGATGAGCCTGCTATAATATTTTTCGTAATTAATGAGGGAGAAAAAACAGAAAGACCTTCATGCGCATACGCTGCAGCATGGCATACTACGTCTACATTTTTTATTATCTTTAACATGCTGGCAAAATTTTCACAATTTGCTCTGTAAAACACTATTTTTTTATTGAGATTAGAAAGCTCTCCACCAACTAAATTATCGCAACCGAAAACTTTATAATTTTTTTTTATATAATAATCGGCTAAATTTGATCCTAAAAAGCCAGCAACTCCTGTTATAAATATTCTCATATTTGTTTTGTTAATTACTTTTTAAACTACAACGTGTAAATATAAATGCTTAATAATATACATATTTACTACTAGTGTGAAAAAAATAGTTGCGTTAACATCAGATAATAGAGATCTAAACTTTAGACAAAAATTGGGATATTTAGAATATTGCGCGCTAATTAACAAAAGCTATTTTTCTAATTACAACGTTAATTTTTTTTTTTTAAAAATTGAAAATATTATCAATAGTAATTTGATTTCCAAGAAAGATTGTGTATCGGGATATGCTAGAAAAGTCTTGTCTCCCAAAGCAGCATCTTGGACTAAACTTTTGGCAATATACAGTTTTTTTAAATCTAATTATGACTACATATTATATTTAGATAGCGACTGTATTGTAAATAATCACAAAATTAAACCAAGTTTCTTAATTAAAAATTTACATAATAAACAAGCACTATTTTATTCAGATCAACCATGGAACTCAACACTTCCCAATTGTGGTTTTATTTTAATGAAAAATAACAATTATAATAAAATTTTTATAAAAAATTGGTGGAACACATTTTCTAAAAAAAATTTATCGCATCCTTACGAGCAGTATTGGTTTCAGAGCTTCTGGAAGAATAATAAAAAAAAAGTAAATAAAAATTTTAAACTTGTAAATGAAAATATTTGCAGATTAGTGAGTGATAAACAATATATTTTTCATATGACAAGTGATTTTAGAAATCAAAATAAAAATAAAAATAATTTTTTTTTTAAAGAATGTATACATAAAAATAGAATAAAATTTAATAATATAAGAAAAGCTATTAAAAATTCTATAATAAAAATAAATACAAATAATATTGACAAAGAAATTTCAGGGAGAAAATTTTTTTTATATGACTATATCTTTATATATCTAGCTAATAATTATCTTATAATTAAAAATTATTTATTTATTAAGCCAATTATTTTTATTAGAAGTTTTAAATTTGCAAAATGAAAAAATTTGCAATAATTAGTTTTTTTCCAGTGGTGCCTACTAATATGGGTTCTGCCGAGGTTGTTTTGAGTTTTTTTTCTTGCATAAAACAATCAAAAAAAATTTTTCAAATATCTCATCTAAAAAAAATCAATAAAAAAAAAATTAAAACTTTTTTTATTAGAAAAGAAAATCCTTTTTTAAAAATAATTAATATTCCTTTTTTGATTTTTAATGTTATTAAATATTTTAATGGTGCTAAAAAACAGATAGTTATAATTGAGGGACCGAGTTGGATTGGCTATTCATTTTTGTCAATTATTTTATTAAAAATATTATTTAATAAATGTTTAATTGTTTACCACTCTCACAGTATTGAGTATGAAATAAGAAAAGAAAACTCAAATTTTATTATATCATATCTTACAAAATATTTGGAAAGAATAGTTTACAAGATATCAGATATTGCTACTTCAGTTTCTCAAATTGAAAAAGAAAGATTAAAAAAATTATATGATATTGATGCATTACTGGTTCCTAACGGAGTTAGCATAAAAAGATTAAAAGTAATAAAAAGGGCTAGACTTGTTAAGCAAAAATATATTATTTATCCGGGATCATATAATTACAAACCTAATAAGATAGCTATAGATATTTTGGCAGAAAAAATCTTACCCTCTCTCAATCTTAATTTTCCAGATTTAAAACTAGTTATTACGGGCGGAGGTTACAAAACGATAAAAAAAAATATTATCAATTTAGGATTGGTATCTAAGCAAAACCTGATTAGACTTATTAAAGATTCTGAGTTTTTATGCCTGCCAATACAATCTGGGTCTGGCACTAGAATCAAAATTATTGAAGCATTAATACTTGGTAAAATTATAATCACCACAGCAAAAGGGATTGAGGGTATTAATTACGCGCTAAATAAAAATCCACCTTTTATTGAAAATAATTTGAAAAAATTTATTAAAATTTGCAAAGAAGTTTTACGAAATAAAAAAAAGCTTGAATTAATTTCAAGAAAACAATCTAAGTTTTTTAAAAAAAATTATGGAATGGAAAATATTTCAAAAAAATTTATTAATGAAATACTTAAGAAAACAATATGAGAGATTTTTTTAGAAAAGCAATAGGCTACTTATCCTTTTATAAATTTAATAATTTATCAAATTTAAAATTGGAGCACAAAAAATTATCTACCTATCTAAAGAAAAAAATTAAAGATTTAAAATCAAATAAGAACATAAGAACAAGAACTCATATAATTTTCAATAAACATGTTATTGATGTATTAAAAAATAAAAAATTAATAAATTTTTTACGTCAACCGTTTATTCAAAAAATGTTTTTTACTCACAATAGATTATTTATTTACAATGAATTACGAGAGCTTCGTGAAGATAAAAAAAACTGGAATAGATGGAAAAATTTATTAAATGAAGATACGGTTGGAGATCCTATAAGATATTTTTTATATTTAAAAAGCAGCGGTAATAGAATAAGGCAAGTGTACCACTTAAAAAAATTTACAGATTATGCAGACATCGATGTAAAATCAATAAAAAATATTATTGAAGTCGGTGGAGGATATGGATGTATGGCAAGAATTTTTTCTAAGATTAATAGATCCTGTAATTATTTAATATTTGATACAGAGGAAGTTAATTGCCTTCAGTACTATTATTTAAAACTGAATAAGCTTAATGTTAAATTTGAAACAATAAAAGCTAACTTCAATTTAACAAAATCTATTATTCTTTTAAAAAAAAAATTGCTTACTAATAATGGTAGCAGTTTATTTATTGCTAACTGGTCCATATCTGAAATGCCTCTGAAGCTAAGAGAAAAAATATTTAAATATATTTTTAATGTTAATTATATTTTACTTTCTTTTCAAGATAAATTTGAAAATATTAATAATATAAAATATTTTAAAAAAATAAAAATAGATTTAGAAAAAAGAAATTTTAACGTAGAAATTTCTCCTCTTAAGCACTACAATAATGCTATATTTAATACAAATAAGCACTATTATTTATTTGCAAAAAAAAAGAGTATTTAAAATGTTTAAAATTTCAAATTCTTTTAATACTTTTGTAATAATTTTTATTTAAATGATTAAAAGTTTTTTTTTAAAAAAAATTAAAAATAATTCATTAAAAATATTTTTAATTTTTTTTTTGAGTTTGGTGTGGTCAGCAATCGGCACTGATTTTAATACTTTTAAATTAATTTTTTCAAATATTAATTTTGAAATACTCGTTGATGCGCTTAGGTTTTTTTTTCCATATTTTTCTTATTTTTTTTTTTTTATTTATTTAATTTTATACAAAAGACTAAATTTTTTAACTAAAAATAAATATCTTAACTTTATTTTGTTGGGCTTACTGATAAATTTTTTAATTCAATCAATCAGCTTAGTTGTCGTAGGGAGTAATCTTAATTATTTGCACTTTTTTTTTCTTATTTTATTTTCATTTATTATCCTAATTGATGCTTATAACTTAAATTACGAAAACGAAGTTCTGATAATTGCTGGAATTTTTATCTTATTTTACTCTGCCGTGTACTCTGTGATTGCCTATCATTCATTTATTTTTAAGACTCCGCACTTAAACCTATATGGAAATATTCAGAATATTGAGAGTTATTGGGAGATTATATCCGACAACTCTCCCAGGTCATCAGGACTTTCACGAATCGCTTTGATCATCACAGTTCCACTTATGTTGATAATTTTAACTGCAAATAGATCAGCAATAGTTATTTTCTTTTTATATTATTTCCATACAAATATCGTTCTCCTGGCCCAGTCTCGAATTAATACAAGTGTTTTTTATTTCTTTTTAACTTCAATATTGATCTTTGCTATTTTCTCAGGAAAGAGTTTTAAAACAATTATTAAAAAAATAATATTAATAATTATTTTTCCTATACTTATACATCAGGGTACTATTCATGTTAAAAAAGAATACTCTAAATCATACTCAGAATTTAGATCTAATTTTCAAGGAGAATTAGACGAAACTGGAGCAGTTAGAATAAAGCATCCCACATCTCCTCTAACTAGCGGGAGATTAGAGGATTGGAAAAAAATAATTGAAAAAAACAATAATTTAATATTTGGGAATGGATTTATGGGTGACAGATTTCTGATTAACCAGAGCGCTTCAAATATATTAATCTATAACTATGCAAGCGGTGGGATTATTTCAGTTGTCATTTTTATTTTCCTAATATTAAGATCAATTTTTATCTTTGCAAAAGTTTTATTTGTTTATAAAATTTTACCAAATAAAAATAATTTATTAATAATGAGCACAATATTTATTCAATCTTATTTGATTCTTAGAGGTGTTGCAGAAAGCACTTTTGCAATTTTTGGAATTGATTTTCTAATATTTTTTTCTTTATATTTTTTTTCAGAAAAATATTATTCAAAAGCCCGTTTAGCAAAAAAAAGCTTTACTAAATAAAGTGACTTTAAAACTCTTGGTATAAAAACTACAGGATTAAATAAAACTCTTACTAACCACCCCAAATAAATTTTATCAAAAAAAGTATTAATAGGGGCCTGCTGACCAGTAAAAAAACCAATGGCAGCCCCTAAGCAAAAAATTATTTGATTATTTTTTGAATTTTTATTTATAAAAAATGCTAACTTTTCTTGAGTGCCACCTCCTATATTAATTAAAACATATTTAGGTTTGTATAAATTTATTAATTGAAGCAATTTTAAATCTTTAACATTTTTTGAACTATACGTTGGCGCGATATAAAATGTTAATTTAGTAAATTTATTTTTTTTAAGAAATTTTTTATTTAATAAAGAATCTATTTTATTTGGGTCAATACATAATAATTTTTCTTTTTTCACAAGATCATAATTTATGAATTTTTTTAGAAAAAAAAATCCAGAATTTTTTTTCACTCTAATACCTCTTAATAAAAGTAAAATAAAACAAAAAAATCCACTATCAAAAATAGCTACTGTTGATTTTTGGAGGGCTATCATGTGCTCCTTATCAGATGTAATTTGACTTAGCGACGACGCAGCTGGAGCAACCAAGTAACCTTTTTTTTTTTTAACGAGTTTATCAATTAATTCTAAAAATGAATAATTATAAAATTTAATGTTATAAAATTTAATTATTTTATTTTTCATAATTTATTAAATAGAATAGTTTTATTATCACAATATTGCTATTTTAATGCTACAAAACTATTATTTATGAATAAAATTTTTTACTGGGCTACAGACCAATCTTCTAAAAGTGGCGAAGGTAAATTAGCAATAATGTTCATTGCAAGATTAAAAAGAATTTACAAAAGTAATAAAATTCATAAAATTAAAAGTCGTTTCATTAAAACAAATGTCGGCACGAATAACATTTTATTTACTACAAAGATTCATAAGTACCTTGTTCCGTTCTATGGTATTTTTAATCTATGGATTTTTTATTTAAAAAAAAATAAGACTTGTTACTTAAATTATTTGCCTCTTTGGAATTTTTTAATTTTTTTGCTTTTGCCACCCAAATGTATACTGGGCCCTATTACTGGGACTGTAGACAGTAAAAAAAATTTTTTATTTAAAACTTCACTTGAAAATCTAAGCACCTTTATAATTAAAATTAGATATGATAAAGTATTATTTGCAAATAATTTTTATCAAAAAAAATTTAAAAACGCATCACATAATTTTATCTTATCTAATTTCAAACTAAGAAAATATATAAATAAAAAGAAAAAAAAATATGACTTTGTTTTTTATATTAGAAATGAATTTTTAAAAAAAAATTTATATACAAAAGAAATTATTTACAAACTTCTGCTTTTAAATTATAAAATTGCTGTGATTGGAGGAAAATTTAATTCTAAGAAAGTAAGAAATTTTGGTTACTGCAGTGAAAAGAAAGTAAAAAAAATCATTTCTTTTAGCAGATATTGCATAACTAACAGAGAAAACCTTTTTAGTTTTTTTGCTCAAGACTGTCTCAAGTATGGGCTTACTGTTTTTTACAATTCCCAATTCAAGAAATACCAAACTTTAAATATAGATAATTTTTTTTCTATCAATATGAATAATTCTAATGTTTCAGTAAAACAAATATTATCAAAATTAAAAAACGCTTAATTAATATCTTAAAGTGTAAACTAGTTTTTTTTTATAAATAAAATTTATTTATAGCTACTAACAAATTTACACAAGGATTCTTTTTCGTTGTAAGGTAGCTTGCCACATATTTTTTTTAATTTTGTTTGATTAATAACTAAATCAGTTGTCATATTTTTTAGCCTTTTTGATTGTAAAGGGAATTTGCTATACCCAAAAAAAGACATTACATCGCCAAAATACGCAATAAGATTTACTAGAAATATTGGCAAACTTTTGTTTTTTTTATTATTAAAAATTAAGGATATATTATCTGCAAATTCATTTAAACAAATGGGCGAATAATCAGATAAGTAAAAAGTTTTTTTATTTATGAACTTTGGTGAGCAAGTTGCTAGCTTATAAATTTGAAATGATGTATTTTTTACATACCCATAACTTTTATAAATTTTTTGACTTCCAAAATGAAAATATAAATTTTTTTTAATTAATATCAAAAATAACTTAAAATGATTCTGCAAATTATCTCCCCATATAGTAGTGGGTCGAACTATACACCAATCAAATTTGATTCTATTTGATCTAATAATTTTTTCCATTAAAACTTTGCTTTTTCCATAATCAGTATCCGCATCATAAAACGTGAAATTATTTATTCTCCAAGGAAGTTTATTAACTAATAGTGTGGATGTAAAAATAACTCTTTTTACAGATTTTACTTTGTTTGAGATTTCAATTAAATTTTTTGTACCCTTATAATTTGCTTCGTAGTCATTAATTTTTTTTCCTAGTAAATCAGTCCGTGCAGCAAGATGTATTATTATTTCTGGTTTTGCTAACTTTATATAATTATTAAGTTTTTGTTTATTCATTATGTTGCATTTTAAAAAAGAATTAATTTTTATTTTTTCTCTTTTTTCATCAACTCCATAAACTTTAAAATTTTTTTTAAGGAAAAAATCAACAACGTGCTTACCAATAAATCCCGATGAGCCGGTTATAAGTACTTTTCTCATTAATAAATCTATATGACTTATGTTATTTATTTTTCGATTTCAGATTATTAAAAAATAGTAAAAAAACTATTTTTAAAAACCTTGGTATTTCTCTGCTAATTCTAATTTTCGATACAGCACTTCCATCTTCTCGTTCCTTATAACTTGATGGAAATTCATTAATTTTATAATTTTTTTTTATAGCCCAAAAAGTTAGCTCTATAAAAAAACCAGGGTGCCCTTTCTCTTTTAAGTTTAAATGCAGGTCTAAAAATAAAGTTCTTTTAAATATTCTAAAAGTATGTGTGAAATCCTTAAAAGGAATAGATAATAAAAAAGATGCAATAAAATTCATACTTCTTGAGCCCCAATCTCTAATTAGAGATTTCCCTAATTGAGATCCTCCTGGCATATACCTAGAACCAATAACCATATCGATATTTTTTGTCCTCAACTCTTCCCTCATTAAGATTAAATCTCTCACATCTTGAGCTAAGTCTCCATCAATTTGCATAATAATTTCACCGACTGCTTTTTTGTATCCGGCAATTGAAGCTGAACCTAACCCTTCGTTTTTATCGTGATTGATTAATTTTATTCTAGAGTCCTGATGGGATAGTTTTTTAATTAACTCTACAGATCCATCGGTACTATTATCGTCTACAAAAATAATTTCATAACTAATATTTTTTTCGCCAAAAGCTATGTTAATATTATTAACTGTAGCTAAAATATATTTTTTTTCATTAATTATTGGAACTACAATACTGGCTTCTGTCATTTTTTGAGTTCTTCCAAATACCAAGATACGGTATTTTTTAAGCCCTCATTTAATTTTATCTTTGGCTGATATTTTGTAAATTTTTTTAACTTAGAAATGTTTGGAGATCTTCTGTTAACTGATCCGTCTGGTGGGCCTTGATCTATCATTTTCAAATCTTTGTTCATAAGCTTTTTAATCATATTTGCTAATTTGTAAATTTTTACTTCTTGATTGGGGTTTCCTATATTAAAAGTTTCATTATTAATTTTATTTTTTTTTCCAAGCCTAATCAACGCTTCTAATGCATCGCTTATGTAACAAAAAGCCCTTGTTTGTTTACCGCCACAAATTATAAGATTGTTTTTATTTTTTTTTATTTTCTCAATAAATTCAGGAATAACATGCTTAAAACCCATCCTGGGTCCATAAATATTATGAAAACGAACTACACAACAATTACTTTTTTTTTTGTTTGGTAGATTTAAGAATAAAAACTCTCCTATAAGTTTTGATAGTCCATAAGAAATTCTTTTTTGAAATGGGTATTCAAAAGCCATAATAGAATTTTCAGGTGTCGGTATCTTTATTAAATTATTTCTCAAACCCTGCGAATACACTTCCGATGAAGATGAAAAAATAAATTTTTTTATATTATTAAATTTAGCCCAATTAATTAAGTTTATAGTCATCAAAATATTTGAACTACAAACTTCATATGGCATTTCATAAAATAAGGACGTACCATTTATGGCTGCAAAATGATAAACTATATCAAAATTTCTTGTTTTTAACTTTAGTTTAGAAAAATCTTTAGTTAAATCAATGTTATAAAAGAAAACATTTTTTCTTTTAATTAAGTTTATGAATTCTTTATCTTTTGATTTTCGTTTAAAAAAGTTATCTAATATGTAGACTTTATAATTTTTTTTAGAATAGCAATCAGCTAAGTGATAACCGATAAATCCAGCTCCTCCTGTTATCAAAATATTTTTCATTTGAAAAATTTTTCCATTATTTTAACAAAATATCTTAATGAAGGTTTGCTTACAGAAGGATGAATGCCAATAAAAAAACAATTGTCTTTTATAAATCTACTATTTTTAAGATTACCAACTATTCTCTTGTTTTGATTTATCAAACCAGGCTGATCTGGCAAGCAACCGGCCATCATTGGTCTTGTTTGAATTTTATTCTTTTCTAAAAAATTACAAACTTTAATTCTATTAATTCCTTTTTTTAATAAAATTGGAAAAGTGTAAAATGTGTTAGTGTAGTTTTTTGGTGTAATTGTTGTGTTTACAAAATTTAATAATTTTTTACTTATTAAATTTAACAAATAGTTTGCGTTGGAGATCCGCTTGTTATTAAATTTGCTCATCTTTTTTAGCTGAACCACACCTAGAGCAGCTTGCAATTCTGTCAATCTCATATTGTAACCAATATTCTTAAAAACATATCTTTTGTCATAATTCTTTAAATAGCTATCTGAATAGTATCTTTTTTTTTTTAAGTTTATTTGACTAATTCTTCCAAACTCTCTTAGGCTTTTACAATGATCATATAAATTCTTGTCATTCGTGAGAATCATGCCGCCTTCAATAGTTGTAATATTATGAGCAACAAAAAAACTAAAGGCCGAAATATTTCCCCAGCTTCCTACATTTTTTTTATCAATGCTTGCCCCATGAGCTTCACAGCAATCTTCAAAGACCAATAATTTATGAGTTCTAGCTAATTGCATTATTTCTTTCATATCACAAGGCATACCAAGAGTGTGGACCGGCATTATAATTTTTGTTTTGGATGTAATAGCTTTTGATATTTCTTTTGTTGAAATATTTAATGTTTTTAAATCAACATCTACATAAACCGGTTTCAAACCTAGTTGCAAAACTGGCATTGGAACAGTTGCGAAGGTACTAGCTGGCAAAATAACTTCATCATTTTTTTTTATATTATGAAGAGTTTTTAAGGCTTGTAATGAAATTAGATTAGCCGAAGATCCTGAGTTTGTGGCTATAGCATACTTTGTTCCTATTGCCTGTGCAAAATTTTTTTCAAATTCTAAAACTTTTTTTCCTTGTGATAAATTTCCTGATAAAAAAGTAGTCAATAAAGCTATAGCTTCTTTATCATCATACAGTGGTTCACTTAAGGTAATAAAATTTTGATTAGAATAGTTATTGTTATTATTCTTTTTGTAAAACTTTTGAAGTAATAAATTTATATTTTTTACAATTTTTTTTTTGTTACTCATATAATTGAGGAAATTCCTTTTTCTAAAAATGTTTTTGGAGACCAGTTAAATTTTTTCGAAATTTTATTTATTGACGCTGAATGATTGAAATCAAATTTATTTATTTTTTGATTAATAAAATTTACAATTGTATTGATTTTTAATTTTTTTTTTAAAATTTCCGCAGCATGTCCAATTGAATAAGATTTTCCCGAAGCTAAATTGTATATACTAAATTTATTTTTAAAATTTAATTTTAGAGTCTTGAGAATTATGTAAATGACATCATTTATATAAATAAAATCTCTTTGGATTTGATAATTATACAGATTAATAATTTTTTTTTGCAAAAAATTTTTTTTTAGTTGTGATAAAAATTGTCTTTCGTTTTGATGAGGCCCATACACTGTAAAAGCACGAAATATAATAAATTTTGTATTAACATCTTTACTTCTAGAAAATTTTTTAATTTGCATTTCATTTTCGTACTTGCTTACTCCTAAAGAATCTTTAGGTTTTAAATTTAGTCCTTCATGAAATAAACTGGACTTATTTCCTGAATAAACATAAACACTTGAGATAAATATAAATTTCTTACAGCCTGAATTTTTTGCATATATCAATAAATTCTTCATTATATTTTTATTATTTAAATATTGTTCTTGTATTTCGTTTTTTTTAGTTAAAAAAGTTTTGGGATTTCCAGCCAAATGAATAATATAATCTATTTTAATTGGTAAAGATGAAAATTGACTATGTTTTAATAAATTAATTTTTATATATTTTACTTTCTTATTGAATCTTGTAATTTTTTTTTTACTAGTTCCGTAAACATTGTAATTTTTTTTATTTAAACTCTCTAATAAATTTCTCCCAATAAATCCAGTCGATCCTGTAACAAGCAAGTTTTGCATTTTATTTTTAGTAATAATCCCAACAATCTATTATTTTTACGCTTTTTTTAAATTTAATATTTTTATACTCTTTGTGTGGGCAGCCAATAAAAATTACTCGACATTCTTTTAAAGTTTTTTTTAGACTAAAAAAATTATTATTTCTTATATATACATCTGTACACATCACGATAGCTTCCTCATGTTCTAATTTTTTTTTAAGTTTATAAGCGAGAGAATCTCTAATGTCATCGTTATTAGGTTTAAATGCCATGCCTAGAATACCAATCTTTACACCTTTCAATAAATTATTTTTTTTCAATTTTGAAATCAAAAAATCTGGTAAAGTTTCATTTGAAACCATTGCTGGATTTGCAAAAGTAAATTGATTTCTGCTATAGGCAGACAATTGCATTGTATCTTTCAATAAACAGGGTCCTGCTGCAAATCCAGATTTTGGAAAATCATTTGCCCTATCATAATCAAACATCATAATTTTACGAATCTTTCTAAAGTCTAAATTTTTATCTTCACAAATAGAATAGAATTGGTTTGCTATTGCAAATTTTAAGTACCTCCAGCTATTGCATAATAACTTTGTTACTTCGGCTTCTTCAAACTGACACTTAATAATACTTTTAATACCAATTTTTGCAAAGAAGTCTGCACACAATTTAGCAGTTTTATCATCTTCCGCTGATATTATCTGTGGCAATTTTTTCAATTCTTTTAAAGCATTTCCTTGTGATATTCGTTCGGGGCAGAATGCAACTTTAACATTTTTATTTCTTAATTGATTGCAAACAATTTTTGAGGTTCCGGGAAAAAGTGTGCTTCTTAATATTATTAATTGTTTTTTTTTAAAATAGTTTGAAATTTCAGTAAAATTTCTAAAAAAATATTTATAGTCAGGATTTAAATAACTATCCAATGGCGTTCCGATAGCAACAAATACAATGTCACATTTTTTTATATAGTTAAGATCGCTTGTAAAATGTATTTTAAATTTTTCTTGCTTATTTATTAAATCTTTTAACCCATCTTCTACAAAAGTTATTTTTTTATTCTTTACTAATGTTATTTTTTCTTCGTCAATATCAATTGAAAAAACGTTAATATTTGATTTGGCAATATAGAAAGATAATGGGAGTCCAACTCGTCCAGCTCCTCCTACAACAGCGACATTTAAGCTCTTATTGTTTAACATTTTTATAATTTTAAAGTTTTGACAGATAATAAGTTACTCTTATAAACGCAAATTCTCTAGAAAAAATAATACTTTCTTGGTTATAATTAACTCTTGTAATTTTATAATATTTTATCTCATTAGCAAACATTTTAAATGCATAACTATCATCGATCGGTCCTGGTTCGGTTTGTTCTAAAATAGAATTTTTTACAAGATAACTATACACATCCTCAGCTACCTGTGCGCGTAGAAAACTGTAGGTACTTAAAGCAAAATTAATTAAAAGAAATAAAATTACTAAAAAATAAAAAATATTATTTTTTTTAATATTTTGATGAAAAAAAATATAAAAAAATGGAATTAGTATAATTAAATATCGTTGCACTGGCCTTGATAAACTTAAAATTATTAAAAATACAAATAACGAAATCAAAAAAATTAAAAAAACAGATTTATACTTTATATTTAGTAATTTATACTCTGCGTTAAGAACTATTATTAAGATATAAAATAAAAAAAAGTAAAACCCTTTTAAAATATTAGAATTTATTAAAAAAAAATTTCCAAAGTCAATCTCGCCAAAAAAAGGGGGTGCCTTATAACCTAAATAAAAAAACAGAACACTTATAATAATTTTAAATGCAAGAGTAACAGAAAGTTTATTTTCTTTTATATAGTAAAGATAATTACAAAAAACTAATGGGCTAATAAATATAACTAACAAACCAAGATAATATACTAAGTTAAAAATAAAAAAATCAACAGATTTATAAAAAGATAAAAATTGCAATCTATCGTCGATAATAATTCCTACATGAATTTTGGACCAAATAAAATAAAAAATTAAAAACGTTACTGAAAAAATACAATAGAAAATTATTGTTAACATTTTAATATTAGATCTAATTTTTTCTAAACTGTAGATTCGATAAGAAGCGATTAATACGAGAAATAAAAGAAAAGGTTTTAATAAAGTAGCGACTATTAAAAAAAAGAGAGAAAAAAAAAATTTTATTTTATCTAATTTTTTGACAAATAAAAGACTAATAGCAAAAAAACCTATAGATGCAGATATGAGGTCTGGATTTATTCTATAACTATATGTCCAGATAACTGGATTTAACGATAAAAGAATTATTAATAAAAATCTTTTTTTTATATTAAAGTAATTTTGAAAATTTATAATAGAAAAATATAAAAAAAAATATGAAGAAGATGTAATAATTAGTGCAGTAAAATTTAAATTATCTAAAAAAAAAAATTTATTAATATAATAAATAAATAAAGAAAAAATTACTGTGTTTGCTTGAACTTTTCGATAATTTTCGAGGTAAATATTATGAAAATTATCAAAATAATTTGCTGCTTCAAGAAAAGCGAATTCTAAGTTAATTGGGAAATTTTTTTTTGTTACTAAATGAATAAAAAAGACAAAAAGAATAAAAAAAAAGTCTTTATTTTTTATTTTTAAAAAAAGTTGATATAAAGATTTATTTTTAAAATTAGCTAAATAATATTTACTTTTTAACATATGTTAATTCTAATTTCTCTTTTTTTATTTGATATACTTTATCAAAATAATGATCATTCAATAATTCATCATGAGTAACAACTAAGATTGTTTTATTGCTTGTATTTAATAAAAAATTTTTAAATATAGTCATATAATTAAGATCCATTGCTGATGTTGGTTCATCAAATAGAATTATTTCTGAATCTTTATATAATGCTCTCGCTACTGCTAATACTTGTTTTTGACCTCCTGATAATTTGGAACCATTTTTTCCAACTAATGAATTAACCCCTGCTTTAAAATTACAAAAAATTTTTTCGAGACTTAGTAGATTAATAATATTATCGAATTTATTTTTATTATAACCGCTATTTAGCGTTATATTGTTTATAATGGAATCATCAAATAAAAATATATTTTGCTGAACATAACTAATATTTTCAAACCAATTTTTAATATTTTGTATTTGGGTAGATGAATCAATAACAATTTTTCCAGTCGATGGGATTAACAGACCTGCTACTAAATTTAATACTGTAGATTTTCCAGACCCATTTTCTCCTCTTATGCATATTTTATCTCCTTTTCTTATCTCTAGATTAACGTCTCTTAAAATTATTTTAGAATTTTCATAAAAATAACTAACATTATTAAATACGATAGATTCTTCAAAAATCTTTTCTTTTTGAAAATCTTTAAGGTTTTGGTTTCTAAATTCGTACAAATGTTCATAAATTATTCCAAGACTAAATTTATAATATCTCAAATTTTGATACGACGCGATCAGTCGATTCATACTTGGTATAATTCGAAAAACAGCAACAGCAAATAATGTAAAGACTGGCAAAAACTCCTGGGCTGAATAACCAAAGTAAATTATAAAAACTAATGAAGAGGTTAAAACAAAAACAACAACTGTCTCAATCCAAAATCTAGCAATATTATTAATAAGATCTAATTTAAAAACAGAAATATTATATGTATTAAATAAAATTTTAATTTTATTTATAAAATTATCTTTTAAGGTATAAATGATAATATCTTTAATTCCGTCGATACCTTCAAGTAACAAAGACTGAGAATCTTCTATGCTATTTGAAGCTATTCGCGACCAAACTACAATTCGATTTTTAATAAGTTTAAAATATAAAACAAAAACTATGCCGAAAGTTACAAAAAAGTATAAAAATATTTTTAGATTAATAGTTAACAAAAAAATTATTAATGCTATGCAAAAAATAAATTCTGTTAGAAATATTTGAAAGGAAACTAAAAAAAGCCTTAAATTTTTGACATCTTCAAAAGACTTTTTTAATATACTGTTAGATTTTTTTTTTAAGAAAAAATTATAGTTCTGGCTTAAAAAACCCCCTACTAATTCATTTGAAATTCTTATGTTAGATGTAGAAAAAAAAAGACCCGTAAAATAGTTATAAGCAATAAGAAAAAAGTTTTTTAAAGTAAAGACTAAAAAAACAAAAAAAATTATGAGTATTTTGTTTTCGCTAAATATATCTTTCGACAACTCGAATTCGGATAAAAAATTATAATTTGGATATTCATTTAGAAAAATAATGTTAAAAAGAGGTATAATCAAAGCCAAAGAAAACATTTCAATAAAGGTGTTAAAAAATAAAAATAAAGTAATAAATATGTATTGTTTTTTTTCTTTTTTTGTTAAAAGATAAAAAAAATTTTTTGTTGAATTCATAAAACCGCAGGTCTGCTAATTATAAAATTTTTAAGAACCAAAACGTCCATTCTAGTTCTTAAAAAACAATCTAAAGCGTGTTCTGGTTTGTAAACAATTGGCTCATTTTCATTAAATGAAGTGTTTAATATCATGGGAATTTTAGTAATTTTATAAAATTTATTTATCAATTTATAATAAAGAAAATTATTCTCTTTTGTGACCGTTTGTAATCGACCTGTTCCATCAATATGTACGACACCCGGAACAAGGTGTTTTTTATTTTTTTTAAATTTTAGAACCGTAGACATATATGGAGAAGCATCCTTGTAATCCTCGAACCAATTAACTGCTTCTTCACATAATATTGAGGGTGCAAAAGGCCTAAATTCCTCTCTTTTTTTAATTTTTTTATTTAATAGTTGTTTAATTTTTGAATTTCTAGGATCTGCCAAAATCGACCTATTGCCCAAAGCTCTCGGCCCCCATTCCATTTTTCCTTGAAACCATCCCACAACTTTTTTATTAGAAATCTTTTTTGCCACAAAATCACATAATTCATCTTCATTATCTTTAAATAATATTTTACAATTATTTTTTTTTAAATTCTCTTTATATTTATTGATTGCTTCTTCTACATCATGATCTGTAAATTGAGGACCTAAATAAGCGCTAATACTTTTTTGAGAAGATAAATTAGAAAATCTATTCCAAGCAGCAAGAACTGCTCCCACAGAACCTCCTCCATCACCAGGATTAGGAGGAACAAAAATTGATTGAAATTTTGTATTTTTTATTATTTTTCCATTAGCTACAGAATTTTGTGCGCAGCCGCCAGATAAAGTTAAATTCTTAATTTTATAAATTGGAAATATATGATTTAAAACATGATATAACGCCTGTTCATAAAAATGTTGCACAGAAGCTGCTAAATTTTTATGAAATTCTTTTATAGGTTCATCTTTTTTTCTACTCTGTCCAAATAAATTAATAATTTTTTTACTTAATATATTATTTTGAGTTGGTACGGAATTGTTCCATGATAAAGCAATATTTTTTTTTTGATGAGAAAAATAGTCTAGATTTAATGAAAATTTTCCATTCTTTCTTAAGAAGATAACCTTCTCCAATTCTTTTAACAAAGTAGGACGGCCATAAGAAGATAAACCCATAACTTTGTATTCACTTCCCCACTCTTGAAAACCTAAAAATTGCGTAAACCCTTCATAAAAAGCACCCAAAGAGTGTGGAAAAAATACTTTATCTTTTATAATAACTTTGTTTTTAACGTTAATACCCCATGACAAGCTTACAAAATCGCCAAAAGCATCAACTGAAAGGTTTATGGATTCTTTAAATTTGGATTCGTAAAAAGCTGAGGATAAATGAGCTAAATGATGCTCTATACGAACTAATTTACAATTTGTTTTAAATTTTTTACCTAGCTCATATTCAATTAAGGTTAAAATATTATTTTTCTTTTGGTTGTTAATGAGCCTTTTGAATAAAAGATTCAAACTAGGTTTATTAAGAACTGTAAATTTAAATTTATAAAAAAAATTAGAGAAAGAATTATGATTAATTGCAACGTAATCTATATCTTCTAAATTAATATTTAGGTGCAATAAACACTCTTTTATAGCTGACACAGGTAACCCTGACCAATGTTTAAGCCTGTTTACTCTTTCTTCCTCAATTGCAATTTTTACTTCACCATCAATTAATATACACGCTGATGAGTCAGGGTGATATGCATTTAGCCCTAAAATAATCATTTAAAAAAAAATTTGTACATTATTTAAATTATATTCAAAAATTCATAGTTAAGTAATTACAACTAATCACTCATAAACGTTTTGACAATAAATTCTTGTTGATCTTTTTTTATAAATGCTGAGATGGGAAGACTAATAACTTTCTTAGAATAATCATCAGATACATTTGTGCAGTCAGGGCAACAATATTTTTTATAAGGATTTTGTTGATTTAATGGAAGCGGATAGTAAACAGCTGAGGGTATTCCTTGGTCTGATAATTTTTTTATCATTTGATCTCTATTTTCCACTAAAACCGTGTACTGAGCAAATGCACTTGTGCCGTAAGGTTTAATAACTGGAATTTTTATTTTATTTTTTAAATTAGAATATTTTTTAAATAGTGAATCATAGTTTTTTGCGGCCTCTTGTCTTTTTTTTATTTCCTCATCAAAAGAATCTAATTTTGCTAAAATAATCGCACACTGAATTGTATCCATTCTTCCACCAACGCCTATTCTTTCATAAATATACTTTGAGCTCTGACCATGAATTCTAATTTTTTTTAAAATATCGGCTAACTTTATATCATTTGTAAAAATTGCTCCTCCATCACCATAACAGCCTAATGGTTTGCTTGGAAAAAAACTTGTACAGCCTATATCGCTTAAATTGCAACTTTTTTTTTCTTTGTAAGTTGCTCCAAAACTTTGTGCCGCATCCTCAATCACAATGATATTATTATTTTTTGCAATATTTACTATTTCATCCATGTCGGAAGTTTGTCCATATAAACTCACAGGGATTATTGCTTTCGTATTTTTTGTGATTTTACTTTCTATTAAACTTGCATTAATATTAAATGTCTCCTTGTCAATATCAACAAAAACTGGTTTTGCACCCAACAAAGCAATAACCTCTGCTGTTGAAGCATAAGTAAAAGGTGTTGTTATAACTTCATCGCCTATGCCAATATCTAAAGCCATCAAACTGATTAACAAAGCTTCCGTTCCGCTAGATACAGTAATGCAATACTTGGATCCTGTGTAATTTGCCAATCGATCCTCTAATTCAGCCACTTCAGGACCCATAATATACTGCCCATGTTCTAAAACTTTATTAATCTGATTGTGAATCTTTAGCTTCAAATTTTGATATTGTGTTTTTAAATCTATAAATGGAATTTGCATATTTTTTTTATTTAAACTTTTTTTAACATATTTAATATTTTAAATACTAGTATGTCTTAGGCTTCTTTAAAGCAGGAATACCATAATAAAGGCAATTTGGTTCGGTGCTTTTGGTAACAACGGAGCCTGCTCCTATAAAGCAATTCTCACCTAAAGTGATACCGCAGATAATAGTTGCGTTAGCTCCAATACTAGAGCCTTTTTTAACTAATGTTTTTAAAAATTTATTTTTTTGATCAATATTAGCTCTTGGAATATTCACATTAGTAAAGACAACCGAAGGGCCAACAAACACATTATCTTCTAACGTAACGCCCTCGTAAACAGATACGTTATTTTGAATTTTGCACCCATCTCCAATAACTACACCTTTTCCTACAAATACATTCTGTCCAATTATAACTCTTTTTCCAATTTTAGCATTTTCTGAAATATGAGAAAAGTGCCAAATTTTACTTTCATCTCCAATACTGACGGGCTGATCAATGACAGCTGTTTCATGTTTAAAATATTTCATTTTTTTAAATCTAAAGCTAATTGAATTGATTTTTTAACGTCCTGAATTCCAAACAATTTTTTATTTAAAATTTCTTTATAACAATTTGTATGCGCTTCAATTGAATTTTTAAATAAATCAATTTTTTTACCGTTGATTATAAAATCTCTGACCACTAATTTTTTTTCTTTGTATTTTTTTAAATCTTTTTTATTAATAGATAAATAAAAATCAGCTTTTGTTCCATTAAATAACACATTTCCTTCAATAAAATCTTTATTATTTTTAATTAATTTATAACTTTTATAGTCTCCAAACAAATAACACAACAAATCAAGCAAATGTATGCCAATATTAAATAAAATGCCTCCACTTTTTTTAAAGTTACCTTTCCAAGTTTTTTTATATTTCAATCCTCTTGGGGTTATATAATTAATTTTGATATAATTTTTTCTTTTTTTATCTATTTTTAATTTTTGCTTTAATTTTTTTATAACTTTTAAAGTTCTAAGCTGCAAAACTGTAAAAACTCTTCGATTATATTTTATCTCGAGTCTTTCCAACTTCTTTAAATGATGAATTGATAAGACTAAAGGTTTTTCACAAATGACATTTGAGCCATTGGATAATGCAAATTTGATATATTTAAAATGAGTATAATTTGGTGTTAAAATTACTGTATAATTAATTTTTTTTTTTATATTGAGAAATTTTTTTTTAAATTCTGAGAACTGATTAAAAAACTTACAGTTCGGAAAATGCTTATTTAATATTAATTCTGCGTTAGCTTTATCATATGAAATTAATAAATTATGTTTTAATTTTTGAATAGCTTGCAAATGTCTTGGCGCAATGTATCCAGCAACGCCAATCATTGCAAAGTTTAAAGGCATTATAATTGAAAAAAATAATATTTATTTTTTCTTAGTTCACTTTCAGTAAAATTATTTTTAACATCAATTATAATTTTCTTACTTTTATTTTTAAAATGTGAATTATAAAAACTTAATTTTTTAATAAATTCTTTATGAGATACTGCAAAAATTATTGCATCAAATTTTCTCTTTTTAATATCTTTAAACTTTTTAACTTGAATACCGTACTCTTTTTTAACTTGTTCCTGAGATACAATTGAATCAAATACTTGCACATTGGCCTTCCATTTATTAAATTCTTCAATAATTTGGACAACTTTTGTGTTTCGGATATCTGGAATATTTTCCTTAAAACTAAAACCTAATATTGCAATTCTTGCTTTATTTATTGAGATGCTTTTCTGAGATAACAAAAGCATAGTTTGCGTTGCAATATAGCGTCCCATATTCTCATTAAATCGTCTGCCAGATAAAATTAATTGCGGAAAATAATTATGCTGTTCCGCTTTATAAGCTAAATAATAGGGATCAATTCCGATACAATGCCCCCCTACTATTCCTGGCTTATAATAATGAAAGTTCCATTTGGTAGCTGCTGCTTTTAGCACTTCGTTTGTTGGAATTTGAAGCTTATGAAATAAAACACTTAACTCATTAACCAAGGCAATATTCACATCACGTTGAATATTTTCAATAATTTTAGCGCTTTCAGCAATCTTAATACTGTTTACTGTATAAATTGATTTGCAAATTTTCTCATATATTTTTTTTACTTTTTTTTGGGTTTTGATATCATTTGCACCAACAATTTTAGTAATATTTTTTAAAGTATTAATAGTGTCACCGGGATTTACTCGCTCCGGAGAATATGCAACACTAAAATCTCTTCCGTTTTTTAATTGAGAATTTTTTTCAATTAATGGAATGCAAAATTCCTCTGTACAACCTGGGAAGGTTGTTGATTCATAAATAATAGTTGAGCCTTTTTTTATAAGTTGACCTACTAATAAACTTGCCTGCTTTAACATGCTTAGATCTGGCAAATTATTCAAATTAATGGGCGTTGGAACAGTGATTATGTAAATATCTTTTTTTTCTAAAAAAGCTGTATTATGTGCAAAAGCTAGTCTTCTTTGTAATATTTCTTTTTTTAAATGCTGCTTATTACAGTCATATCCTTTTTTAAGTTGTTCGATACGATGTTGATTTAGATCATAACAAATAACGAAGTGATATTTGGCAAAAGCGATTGCAAGAGGCAATCCTACGTATCCTCCTCCTATAACAACAATTTCTTTTTTCATAAAACTATTTTAAAATCACAGATTTGTATAAAGAGACAATATGTTTATAATTTTTTTTAATATTATTATTTCTATTTGCTAAAATTTTTGCATTATTACCATGTAAATATAACTTTTTTCTATCATAATAATAATCCAATATTTCTCTAGCTAACTGTTGAAAATTGAACTTTTCAATAATTTTTCCCGTTTTATTATTTATAATAGTATCGGTGGTTGATTTTTTAATTGATACAATAGAAGGAACTCCATATGAAGCTGCCTCGAAAATGGGTCTTCCAGGTGCATTTAAATGGCTTGGAAAACATAGTAAATCTAAATTTGAATAAATATTATTTAGATTATCAGTAAATGGTATAAACTTAACATTGTTCTGAATACCATACTCATTTATTTTTAATTTTAATTCATATTCAATATTTTCATAAATTTTAAACATACTTAAAAAGCAATCTAAAATTATGTTTTTTTTTCTTATTGAGCTACCAAAGAATATAAAGTTAATGTTAACATTTTTTTCCAAACAAATTTTTGCCGCCTCAAGAAAATCTAAACATCCTTTAGATTTAAGTAAAGATCCAACCATCCCTACATTGAAGATTTTATTATGAATCGGTTTTTTTCTACAAACTTTTTTTGACTTAATAAAAATTCCGTTATGAATAACTTTTACTGGAAGTAAAGGATGCATGCTTTTTTTGACTGTGGAATCTATCGCTATAAACTTTTCCACATTTTTCTTATAAAAATATAACAGAAATTTGCCCCTAAGATCTGTCCAAGGACGTTGTACATCTCGTACATGAACTATCACTGGACATTTAAATAATTTTTTCGATATAAAAATTGATGGAATTAATGATATTCCATTTATATGAATAATAGAAAATTTTTTCCACTTTTTTTTTGCTTTTAAAAGCGCAGTAAAAGTGAATGGAAGATAAAATATTTCTCTTAAAAGAATAAACCATCTAAAGCCACGATAATAACTATATTGTGTATTATCAAAACACGAAATTCCAATTCCTGATACAATATTTTTAATATTATTTTTTCTTAGTATTGAAGAAAAAATTCCATCGCTGGTAATTATAAATTTGGAAATACTCTTTCCTGAAATCTTTAAAAGCTCTAATAAACTTTTTTGCGCACCTCCAAAAAAACCTGAATTATTAATATATAGTACTCTCAAAATAATTATTTTTTGTAAAAATTTTTTAATTTATATATCAAATCATATAACTTTTCTTGGGAAGAAAATTCATTGTGGTCTCTTGGCTTTTCTTCCATAATTTTTTTAAAATCTTCAGGCTCAAAATTTAATTTTTTAATTACATAGTTTTTTGCAATTTCAAGTTCATTATTTAAAAATATTGGTTTTGAGATAATTTGTTTGGCTTGATTTTTGGTTATTTCAGCATTTCTTATTAAACATGATAAATGCGATATTTCTTTATTAACTTTGAATTTTTTTGGTAGGATATATCCTTGATAAAATTTTGTAAAAAAAGACTCATGATGTTTTCCTCCATAATCAATCCAATTATATTTGGTTTCTAAAATATTTATGATTTTGCTTCTCGAATAGTTTATTAAATTAAGAGGTCTAAAAAGTTTAAGCTTACCTATGCCAAAGTGTATCATTACAGAATCTATAAAGGGAATGTAGGGATAATTTTTAATTTTAATTGAACCAAACCTTTTATGGATACTTTTAATGTTTAGTAAATCTGTTTTATACCATGACCAACTTTTTGGCATAGCGTGCTCAGTTCTAAAATTATAACCATTTATTAAAGAGCTTATATTATACTTTTTTGCTATTTTAACTAATGATCCTGCAATAGCGTGATCGGTTATTAGTTCAATATCAACAACGCCGGCTTTCAAAAAAGATCTTTGTAAATCTTTAAATTCCTGCCAATCTAAAACTACAGACTCATAATCAAATCCTGTATTCTCAATAATATTTTTTATATTTCTAATTGAAATATCTGAATTCCAACCATTATCCATATGAACTAATAAAATATTTAGATTCAATTCTTTGGCAAAATAAACTAAGTAGGAACTATCTGCTCCACCACTAAGTCCAATAATAGCATCATATTCAGAATTATTTTTTCTTTTTTTTAGAGAGTTTTTAAATTGAATAATATTATTTTTTTCTTCTTCAGGAGTGAAAGTATAAAGAGAAATTTTTTTTTTAAAATCTAAACAATAATTACAAATACCGTCTTTCGACAATTTAACTTCTTTTATACTTGTGTCCATTAAACACAATTTACACTCAGTCATTATTGTTATGCAGTTCATTTAATTGTTCAGTGTTCAAGTAATTAATCAAAACACCTCTTGTTTTTTTACTAGAAAAAACAAAATAACTTCCAACCCCCAGAGAATCATTCACGGCACTAAAAAAAGATTTTATATCTGAAAAACTTCCTATCCCTCCCATAAATAAAGCTCTATTATTAATTTTTTTTGATATCATTGATACTTTTGTTAAGTCCATTCCCTCCATAACTCCATCATTATCAACAAAATTAAAAAATAACTCCCCTAATGGACATTGGTTAAGTTTTTTAATCAAACTATCTAATGATATTTCGTGATAATTATCTTCTAAATAATTATATATTTTGAATTCATTTAAACTATCTTTTTTTATATCAATAGAAAGTACTATGCTTTGAGATCCAAATTCATTTATCAATTCATTTATAAAACTTATGTCGGAATCATAAAATTTTGAATTAATTACAAATCTTTCATAACCAATATTCATCAATTTTTTAATATCTTCTTTGGATTTTATCCCGCCTCCATAAGTTAATGGAATAAATGCTTGTGAGGCAATATTATGTAATAACTTAAAATTAATTTTATTATTTTTTGTTGCCCCAATATCAATTAACACAAGCTCGTCTACTTCTAAATCATTAAACATTTTAACAATATTTAGTGGATCGCCCAAATACAATTTTTCTTTAAAACGAATTACTTTCACCATGCTATCGTTATCTAGTGTTAAAACTGGAATAATTCTTTTTTTCATGATTTAAATTTGAAGATAGTTAAAAAAATTTTTAAAAAAATTTTTCCCATGTACATGGCTTTTTTCAGGATGGAATTGAACTCCAAAGATATTAGTATTATTCGTAATGAACGATGGAAATACTATATTGTACTTGGTATTTGCAATTACAAATTCTGAGGAAGTTTCCACAAAATAAGAATGTGTGAAATAGAACTTGTTAGGGTGGTGAAAAAAATTATTTCTTTTATAATCTACTGAATTCCAACCCAGATGCGGTAATTTAAAATTTGTTTTTGTAGGTAGTTTTTTTGTAATTCCTGGGATTAAATTCAATCCTTTTTTTACACCTTCTTCACTGTTGGAAACTAATATTTGCATACCCACACATATTCCTAGTAAAAATTGGTCTTTATGAATATTTTTAATGCAATCAAAGAAGCCAGATCTTTCCAAATTTGATATAACAGGATCAAAAGCACCAACCCCGGGCAGTATTACTAGTTTATAAAGATCTAAGTTCTTGCTATCTGATATAAGATCAGAATCAAATCCAATTACATTTAAAATATTCTTGATAGAATCTACATTTCCATTCCCGACATCGACAATAGCTATCTTATTTTTTTTCATCTAATATTTTATTAAATTAATTACCATTAGCCTAAATACTCCGATTGTTTAATTAAAACAATTTGAATTTATTTTATATTATGAGAGATAAAATAAAAATCACAAAAGAGTAAATTTGAATAATTTAAAATAAACTTTGGAATCTAAAAAACATAAAAATTAAATCAGTTCTTAAAATGTGTGATCTGAATTCCAATGATGGTTATCTGCCTTTTTTTGCAAATACAATTTTCTTTCCCTGTAAATGGATAATGTTATAATTTTTTTCTTTACAATTAAGTTTCTAATTAAAAAGAAAAAAAAGATTAGATAGCTACACAACGTACTTTTTACAACATTTGTAACTATAACTCTATACCAGAATGGCAGTTTGTTCTTTAAAAAAAAATCTCTAAAATCTTTTTTTTCTTTATCAGTATCTGAATAATGGTAAAGTGTATTCATCAAAATAATTAATTTTAAGAAATTTTTAGGTTTTAAAACTGGATGCCTTTTGTAAAAATATTTTGGATTAAGAGAAAATTCTTTGTCATAAAAATACCAAATTGAAAATCTACTATAATTCAGACTCCAGGACGTTAAAGTGTTGTTTTCATATTTTTCAAAAAATTCATCTTTAGAAAGATTATAGTTACAGAGCAAAGCCTCGTCTTTGATCTTAAGATTTTGTAAGACCAGAGCCGCCTGAGGTATCGGATATTTTTCTAAAAAGGTTCTTTTACACTCAAGAAGTTCTGGAAGACATTCTTTTTTAGCAAATGTGTTCCCGTTGCCTAAATAATAAATCGGGAAGTGTTCTAGGATATTTTTTACAGGTTTTTCCTGATTCTTTTCTATACCAGAAAAAATTTCTTGGTAGCCATTTGCATCTTCCTGTCCCGAAATAAAAATATTATATCTATTCTTTTTTTTGATAACTAAATTTATAACTTTTGCTAGATTATTATAATTTCTATCTTCATCATCGCCTGTAAAAAAATAAAACTCACCCCTCGATAGTTCCATTGTTTTAATAATATTTTTTGCCATTCCAACGTTTGTTTTATTTTTTAAAATTTTTAAAAAACTATTATTAACCTCTAATTGAAATTCTTTTAATAATTCAAAAATATCATATTTATCAGAGCAATTATCTATAACTAATAGTTCAAGATCATTTTCTAAATTATTTATCTTTATCATTTTGCAGTATGCTCTTACTGATTCGTAAATGGCTTTTCTTCGATTATAAGTTGGTATTGCTATTGTAATAACTTTTTGCATTTTATTATTTAATCACTCTTTGTCTTACAAAGGCAAAGAGGTCTTTCTGGTCAAATAAATATCCTTGTATTTTTGCTCTTTCTGCGAATTCAAGATCTGTTATTTGATCTCCAATCATAAAGGAGTTTTTCTTATCTATGTTCCATTTTTTTTGGGCCAGACGAAACATTCCAATTTTTGGTTTTCTTAAATAACTATCTTTTCTATATCTTTTTACAATTCCATCTTTATGAAATGGGCAAAAATAGAAAGCGTCTATTTTAACATCATGATTCTTAATTTTTTTTTGAATAAAAAAATGTATTTTTTGAACATCTTTAATTTTAAAAAAACCTCTTGCAACACCAGACTGATTAGTAACAATAACGACCTTGTATTTTTTTTCTTTTAGAAATTTTATAGCTTTTATGGCTCCCGGAACCCATTTAAAATATTTTAAAGATCCAATGTAACCCTTATTGTAATGACTCGAGTTAACAACTCCATCTCTATCTAAAAAAGCTACTTTTGTTAATTTCATTTATTTTTTTTTCTTAAAATAAACAATACTCAAAAAATTACAAAATTTAAGTAACAATTGTTACTTGCTTAGATATTTGTCTTAGTTGATCTTCAATTTCTGATTGATACTGTCCTGCCTTAAGGATAACCAAGGCTTTTGTGCCATTTCTAAGCACATCAGGGCTCATTACATTCAGGTCTGTTCCGTAAAGTCTTTTTCCAATTTTATTTTTGCTATTATCAATTATACCGTCAACATTTTTAGTTTTTAATCCAAAATTAATTAAAAATTGTGAAAATATATGAGCCCCAAATATAAAAACTCTAGCATTTTTGCTTTTTTCTTCATGAACATAATTTTTAATTACTGTATTTAATTTTATGACTTCATTTTTAATATTTTTAATAAAATCAAGATATAATTTTTTATATTCAAAATAATAATTTAAACTATCTTTTTTTATTATTTTATTGAAATGATCTGTGTACTCTACTGCATAAAAAATAGAATGTTCCTGGTAATATTGTTTTTCTATAATTTGATAACCTAATTTATCCATTAAAAAATCTAAAACTTTTTCTGTAATAAAATATGTATGCTCAAAATTTATCGTATTAACAAAATTATTTTTCAAATATTTATAAAGATTTGGAACTGAAAAAATCATTTTGTCACCTCGTTTACTTTTTTTGGTTATGGCTTTTAATGTTGTTAAAGGTTCGTAAAGATGTTCAAGAACATGGCTATGCACAAAAGTAGATCCCGCTGATAGCAGATCTGGCTGATCTTCAATGAATGATTTAATAATTTTTATATTGCTTGAGAGTGCTTGATATAACGGTCCTGGGTTTGGTTCAACAATTGTCCAAATCAAATTATGTTCCTTATTAATACATAGTTGGGCCAATCTTGCATTCGACCCCCCCCATTTCAAGAATAGTGTTGGACGATCTGTGTTTTAAGATAAAGTTTGAAAAATAATTGAAATGATCCTCCCAAACCTTACCAACTGCCTCGGAATGAAAAGCGGGATAGATAATGTCGCGTGGCAACAATTTTCTTAACTGAATAATACCGCTTGATCGAGAAATAACAACATCTAATTCTTTTTTTATGTCTTTATATTTTGGTTGATCGCTGCATCCTATGAATATGGGGAAATCTTTTATAGTGCAAAGAGACTCTAGGTCAGCCTCTCCGGTAATGACACATTTTTCTCTAATTTGATAATCTAATGACATGTATTTTTTAACTCCTCAGCTAAAGTAAATTTTCCTAAAGTGTAAAGCAATAATGAATAGGGATAATGATGCAAAGCAGCAATATTTAAATAAATAAGGGCAGTTAAAATTCGGACTTTGCTAAAAGAATAATTATTTTCGATACACCATTTATTAAATTTTTTTTCACAATCAATTAGTATCTTTTTACGCTGCAAGTCAAATGATATGCCCCTATGGTTCCACTCTATAGAAAAATAATTTTTTACAATTGAATCGTGGGAAACTATTAATCCATGCAATAGTTTAGCTAAATCATAATAAATGTCTCCTACTTCCAGGTTACCTGAAAAATCTTGTCTCCAATCGATAAATATAAATTTCTTTTTTTTAGATTGCCATAAAATATTTTCAAAATGAAGGTCTCCATGAAAACGAACAGGGTAGCCATTTGTTAGGTGCTGCCAATCAATGCTCTTTAGTAGACTCGATAATGTAGGCATTTTCTGGTTATTGATACTTTCTGTCCCATCCTTTTTATCAAAATTTTTGTAAAACAATTGAATACGTTTTATAGTTTTGTCATAATAAAAATCCTGACAACTTTTTTTAAATATTTTTTTTTCATTAAATTTTAGTTCCGATTTTTTCCAAAATTTCTGACAATGCTCTAAAAGACGATTAAATAAAGGTAGGGTAATTATACTGGATAAAACGTGCCCCTGAACTTTATTATAGCAATACATATTTTTTTTGTTATCCAAAATTTCAGGAACAAAACTTTTTAACTTATTGGCTCTTTGAAAACGATTTTGTATAAATTGAGAATCGGTAGAAAATTTAATTACACGATCCCCCACAAACCAGATAGATTCATTTTCTTTTTCAAGAATATTTAATTTATTTATTTTCTTATAAGTCTTGTTAGCTTGAGCTAAAGCTTTAAGATTACCTGTATCAAGCCACGTAAATTTGTACGATTTTATTTTATTTTTTTTAAGAACCTCTATTAATCCCCAAGTTTCTCCTCGATCTATAGCGGTTTTTTTACCTTTCTTCATTCCTTCCCAAAAATTTAAATAATCATGCACTCCAGCCAAGCCTATATAAGCTTGGTGATCTTTGGAGTCGTCCTCTCCTTTTTCCTGAATGTCGATTACGTGTTCTGCGCTTACTTCTATAGTACGATAAGGTGACAAATCTTTTGAATAGGCATAACCCATCCAATTATGGTTGGGATTGGGTATTGGCTCTTTTACTATCGTATCGCATGAAGTAAAAACAAAAGGTTGCTGTAAATATTTTTTGCAACACAAAAGACTATAGCTCAATCCTGAACCTTTGCCCTCATAAGGATCTACATTTACAAAGTAAAAAATACGATCAGGATAAGCCATCCCTAGAAAATCTTTTACGAGTGTTCCTTTGTATCCTAGTGCAATTACAAATTCGCATGTTTTAGGAAATTGTTCAATTATGTGCGATAAAATTGGTTGGTGAGAAATGCTAACTAGAGACTTGTTGAGGTGCTTAGTTAATTTTTCTAGGCGCGACCCAATTCCAGCTGTTGGGATAACAACTCTGTAGCTCACTACGATAGTATTCTGTTGTAATCATCCTTTATTCGAACTACATCTTCCATTTGCGGGGTGCTTGCTTCAAGATAAACACAGTCTTCTACTCCTTCCATGCGGTGTATAGTGCCTGGAGAAAGCGTTATTGTTTCGTGAGGGCCATACACTTTTGAAGAAAGTTTTTTTTCTGAAGAACCTGAATAAATTCGTAACTGACCACTAAGAACATAAATGGTTTCTTGCTTATGATTATGGTATTGCAAACTACAACGGTGATCCCTCCACATTGTCAGTTTTTTTAACATATAATGGTCATTAATCTCAATAACCTCCTCTTTTCCCCATGGTTTTTCAATAGTTTTCATATTTTAATTTACTAAATCTTATATTTTTTATATTCAGGATAAAAGTCAAAAAAGCTGTCGTAAAAAGATTTTACATACTGTTGCATCGACCAGCGACTATTAAACCCATATTTACGTTTCAACCAATGTTGACCCTCTTTAATATAAAGTTTAATATTCTCATCGTAGCTTTCTGTTTTAATTAGATCTGCTTTGTTTAATAGATAAGATTCATTTTCCTCTGCAAAAACTTCTGTTGTTATTGCGGCTGCCCAATTGTTCGCGTAAGCTTTTGCAATCAGTTCGCTTTCTGAAAAATAACCACGAAAATTACTACCATCGAAAAGAAAATTAAAGTAATTTGGTTTTTCTATTTCCATAATACTTTCAATAAAATTTCTTCTCAGCAGAAGGGCATTGTTATGAATAAACCAAAAGTATTTAGTTTTTATTTTTTGCAACAAAAGTCTCTCTCCCCAGCGTATTGAACAAGGAGACAGAACTCCAACTCTCTGGTGCTCTTTAAGCACTTTATTCATTGATGCCAATGTTTGTGTTCTTGATAATTCTGTATCATTCGTTATTAAAAAAAAAGAATCGTACTGTTCCCACTTTTTCTCTTTCCATAACTGGAGCAGGCCATAATTCATTCCTCTAGAATAACGCAAACCTTCTTTTTTAATTTCATCACTATTTGCATGCCAAGTGCAATATTTAGAGAGTTTATTTTTGTCAGATCCAGCTTCTAAAACATATATATCTGTTTCTTCGCCGTCATATTTAATAAGGTGCTCGTAGAGTTTATCAGTAGAATCTGGAAGGTTTCGATTAAGTATAATTGTAGCAATGGTTTTCATTAAACTCCGGCTAAACGAAAGTTGTGAAGGTAGCGTAAAATACTTTTTTTAACCTCATTGCGAAGATAGTCATCAAGTTCTATTCTTTTGCTCTTAAGACGTTGAGAGACTTCTTTTTTAAGCTCAATGCATTCCGGCGTCGAAAAAATATAATGTCCAGAAATAATTGATTTTTCGCGATCAGATGCAGTTGAGTTTGGCAACATCCACTTGCCCCATTTTTTAGAATTGTATGCCAACTCAAGAAAGTTATCAGCAAAAGATTTGAGGTCATTATCTTCCATTATTTTTAAAAACGCCTTAGTTTCTGTCACGCCAAATTCTGGAGCAACATTTGCTGCATGGATTCCTAGACGAGGATGCCACGACAAAGCTACATCAGAAAGATAATCCGCGTTATGTTCTTTCATAAAAATATTATGCTTTTTACAAATTTCAATCATTTTTGGAACCTGTATTTCTGAAGAAATTTCATCTAATACTCGGAGTGGTGAATCAAATGAACCTACATTGCGTGTCTCCATTACTCTTGTTCCTGTTTGAATTACAACAAAAGTGGGTAAGGGAAATTTATTTATATCGCAAAACTTCTTTATAGAAGACAACACAAAATCTAACTCTTCCGGAGTATTTGTGCTGCCGCTTTGTTCTTCAGTCCCAACTTCAAAAATAATTTCTTTGCCTTTATTTAGTGCATAGCTCCAACAATACTCATAAAGCTCAAATAATCTTTCCAATAAATCATTTTGCGAGGGGGTCCCATGTATATCAATACTTGGGTCTATGTGAATAATTTCGAAACCAGCATCAATATCTTTTTTATAAGATTCTTTTGCAGATTTCATTGCAAGATCTAAGCTCATATTTTTTTTTTTTTCCTCTCTATTTTGC
>Ga0214921_10001419_pt1 | contig 41025 bp, 35 predicted proteins | sample LL1505_MetaG_FD_177992 | JGI IMG/M metagenome (GOLD analysis project Ga0214921, IMG submission 177992) | Freshwater microbial communities from Lake Lanier, Atlanta, Georgia, United States - LL-1505 | ecosystem: Environmental > Aquatic > Freshwater > Lake | place: USA: Georgia | collected...
CCAATTATTTTGCGCGTTTCCAATGCATCCACATGGACAGGAAGCCCATTTACCGTTATATGACCTGAACTGGATGGAAGAAAGCCAGTAATCATTTTCATTGTGGTAGATTTCCCGGCCCCGTTGGGACCTAGAAAACCAACAACTTCCCCTTTACCAATTTCAAATGAAATGTTGTTTACTGCGGCTTGTTCTCCAAAGAACTTGGAAACTTGGTTTACTGAAATCGACATCGAAAGCGAAGTTAATCATTTTTAAGGGACCATAAAGGTAGCACTTCTTTACAAGCAAGAAATCCAATAAAAAACCCAAAGAAGGAGGATCCCGCTTGCGTTTCAAGGCTGTCCTCCAAGAGCATCGTACAAAAGCTAATTAGCACAAAAAGGAAGAGCACCCAGGAGGCGTTTTTTACCCCTAGCAACGACATAAGCACCATGATAAAAAGCAACCCGATTATCCCCAAAATGCCGCAGGACACGCCGGTAGTTAAAAACATATTATGCGGCCTTTTTTGAAATTCTGGGAGTAAAGGGGTTGTTAAATAAGCTTTTTTTAGGGCACTATCAATATCCCCGATTCCCACCCCCAATAATGGGTATTTAACGATAATCTGTAGGGCTGTTTTCCAATAAACCACTCGTTGTAAATAGGAATGTCCGTTGGGATCTTTCGCCAGCTGTGTCTCGTATTTAAGTTCGTTGTACCGGCCTAAGAATCCGCCTTTTGCGCTGTGTTGATCTGTGAATCCATTTTCAATATCCTTTACACAGGCCTTGGGTAAAGACCCCAAAGACTCAGGGTCTATTGTCTTATCCATGGAGCACAGATAGCGCTCGCAGGTGCTTTGTAAGGCTTGATTTTTTTTATCTTTTCCATAAAAACTCAAGGTTGATTTTTTTGACCAAGCCTTAGCAGCCTCCTCGACGTTTTCGAAAGACCCACATTGCTTAAGCGGGGCAATGAAATCGGACAGCACCATCCAACCTGCGATAATCGAAACAGCGGTAGTAACCATTAGCACCCCTTTGGACCATTTTGTACGCCATAGGAATAGTCCAATGTGAACAACGTAAACCAAAAATAGACTCAATATTGCACTGAATGTTTGGCTGTATAGGACATAGCAAGAGGCCAATAATACGTAACCCCAGGCTAATTTTTTATTCAAAAAGTTTGCCTTCATCAGGTGCATGCATAACGCCGTGGAAAAGGCTACTAGAATACCAAATCGGATATGTGACCCAAACCAACTTAATTGCCGTATATCCATAAAGGATTGTTGATGGAGTAAGGTTAGATAATGCACAAGATTTAAGACCATTAAGACACTTAACAACACAAATAGCCCTTTCATTAGCATCGATATTCGGTGCTTTTCCCAAGGAAAGGTGGTTATCAGTAATATCGGAAAAGCAACCATCGATAATCGAACCCTGAGGCCATTCCACCCTGAAAATAAGTCCTCGCTCCAAAACAAGCTTAAGGCATGAATTCCCCAGAAAAAAAGTAAGGAACCAATTAGTAAGCGGTTGTTGTGCCAACGCGTCCAAAAAAGTGGCTTATTACCGAAAAGCAGGAAAAATAAAGCATAACACAAGAAAGAAGCGGACATAGCAATTTTGCTACAGGCCAGTCCAAACAAAAAGACACCAACGAGGAAAAAATACACGGAATCCCGCCGTGCTTGCATCCAAGCAAAGCCGCTCATTACTTTTTGTTCAGGATTGATTGATATTCGGATTCGTTGGCCAATAAGTTCAGCACTTTTTTAATAACAGCACTGTTTTTAAAACGGTAAACGTTTCGCCCTTTTTCAAAATAATACCTGGATACGATTTCAGCTTCCAACATGGATATAATTTCTTTCTTGTTACGTTCAAATTGCGTGTTTAGGGGTACATGAATCGAATTTTTCAGTTGGGTAAACGGCGTTGAAACTGCCGAAAACTCCTTCTTTTTTTCCATGGATGCTTGAAGCTTTTCGAGAAGTTGTTCTTCATAAGATCGATATTGGAAATTTTTTGACCCAACGAAGGTTTGAAAATCTTGAAATTCGGTCATTGAAAGCTTAAATTTTTCGGCGCTGTCAAGCGTTGCGTGGGTTGCATGGTATTGCGTCGCGAAATGAAAAATCATATGTTGGTCAAGCAAAGCCTTGCAAAAATCATTGGATATCGAATCGAGCCATCGAATGTCCGGTTCAATGCCCCTGCCATCAATGACGGTTCTGCCATTTTTGGTTTTGAATTGTTGCAATAAGCTGTCCGGTATTTCTTGGGCATCCTCCCCGTTCTTGTGGTCGTAGTACTCGAGTCGTTGCACACATCGGCCCGAGGGGGTGTAGTATTTTGCAATAGTCAATTTCATTTTTGAGCCGTATTTTAAGTCAAAGGATCGCTGAACAAGGCCTTTTCCATAGCTTGTGCTACCGACAATTATTGCTCGATCTAAATCTTGCAAAGACCCTGCAACGATTTCACTCGCAGAGGCCGAGTTTTCATCGATCAAAACTACTAACTTAAGATTTTCGGAAATTGGAGCCTCCTGCGTTTTATATTCCATGTTTTCTTGCTTTGATCGGCCTTTAGTACTCACCACCAATTGGCCTTTCGGGACGAAAAAACCAACGATTTTTACAGCTTCCATAAGCAAACCTCCTCCGTTTCCGCGTAAATCAAAGATCAATTTATCCATGCCTTGAGACTGCAAGGCCAAAAGGTTTTTTTTCACTTCCTCCCCGGCCGTCGGAGTAAAACTGCTCAGCGCTATATACCCTGTTTTAGCGTCGATGAGCCCTGCATAAGGAATGTCAGCAAGTTTTATTTCGTCACGTGGGATTTTCACGTTGATCGTTTTTCCTCCACGTTCCACTTCGAGTGTTACCGAAGTTCCTTTAGGTCCTTTAAGGGCATTGGATACTTCATCGAGGCTTTTCTGTGCCGTGGACTTGTTATCCACCCGTAGGAGTTTATCACCTACCAACAAACCGCCGAGTTGGGCAGGACCTTTCTCAAATAATTCGGTAATGCAGGGGTTATTTTCAATATTTCCAACAGTTGCTCCAATTCCCCCGTATTGCCCGGTGGTCATGAGTCGATAGTCTTCAATGTTGGCCTCATGATAAAAAACGGTATACGGATCCAGCGCATTAAGCATGGCATCAATCGCTGTTTTGGACAATTTCCCATGTTCAATTTCATCTACAAAATACTGATCTAAATGCTCATAAATTTGATCGATTAATTCCAAGCTTTTGAGTTCTTCAAAACCCGCAGACTGTGCATGTAAAAAGCCCATGGAAAGGCATAAAAGAATTCCAATTAAACCGGTTTTTGTGCACATATTTTAGTGATTAGTTGCTGAATTTGAAGTTCTAAATTAGCATATTCTGCGATTTCATCCCAAAGATAAACGATGCTGAATTGAACCCGACATCCTTCTTCACTGGTTTTTTTTATCAAGGGGTGTTTGTTTTTTCGAATCGCTTCGCGGATTAAACGCTTTATGCGATTACGGTCGTGTGCTTTTTTAATCCTTTTTTTGGGAACACTGATTAATACGGAAAAATTCGGAGCATCGCTTTTTTGGATGAGCACATGGCTCAATAACGGAAAAACATGGATTTTTTTTCCATCTTGGAAAAGAAGGTCAATTTCATCCTTAAGACAAATACGGTTTTTCTTACTAAAGCGCTCTTCCACCATTCAAAATTACGGATATACCCTCAGTTAATGGTTGCTTCGCTGCTGCCTTCAAAAAACTCCAGTGTTACCTGTTCCCCTGAGGAAAGTGCCGTGGAGGAACGGATTATATGTTGCTCTTTTCGTACGATAGAAAAACCACGTGCAAGAACCGACTTAGGGTCCAACAAAGCGATTTCTTTCATCATGGAGTTTAGTTTGTGATTTTGAAATAAAAGGAGTTGGCTCGAACAATGTTGCATTTTTTGAAAATTGCTTTGCAGGTGTTGTGCATGGATATGCGTAATATTCTTAAGGGCTTGATTCAGCTTTAGAGGCGAATACAGTAGGCTTTTTTGGTTTCGATCCAAGGATGCTCGAGGACCTAGGTGAACTCGGGATGTAAGTTGATTCAGGGTTTGTGCATTGAAGGCAAGGTTCTGCCGCGTAATGCGGGTAATCTTGACACTCAGTTGATCGATGAGGCGATGATTCGACCGATGGATTTTTTCGAAAATTTCTTTAAGCAGCACTGCATTTTGATCAATTTCCGAAAGGGCTTTTTCAAATTCAGTCAATAAGTTACTTGCTAATACAGAAGGTGTAATGGCATGGCTGTAGGAAACCATTTCTGCTACGGTAAGGTTTGTCGAATGCCCAATACCACAAAGCACTGGAAGGGGAAATTCTGCAATTTTTTTACATAATCGAAAATCGTCATAACATGACATACCCACTTCGGCACCACCTCCACGCACAATCGCCACCGCATCAAAATGCCTACGTACCCGATGGATTTTTTCCAAGGCCCCGATAATGGAGTCGATCGCAGCATCACCTTGAAGCGTTGAATTAAATAAAAAGGTGGCTATCCCGAAGCGGTCTTTGTGAGCAAGCAGAACTTCATTGAAATCCGATAAACCCTTGCTGGATTCCGCAGAAATTAAGGCGATCCGCTTCGGTAATGAAAGCGATAATTGTTGGTTTTTGTTTAGAAGACCTTCCTGATGCAGTTGTTTGAGGGTGTTGAGCCTGAGTTGATGTAATGCCCCGAGAGAAAAGGTGGCATCAATGTCCAGAATGTGCAAACTCAATCCATAGGTTTCGCTGAACACAATCTTTATTTCAAGCAATAATTCCTTGCCCTCAGATAAAGGCTCTTGAACCGTTTTTTCAAAGTGCGTCTTGATGCGCTCAAAGTGGGTTCTCCAAATCACCCCGGTTAAATTAGCCACAATTTTGCCGTCTTCACGTTGCACCAATTCAGGAAAAGCATGACCGCTGGCAAATAAATTCATTTTATATAGTTCAGCACGAACCCAATACGATTGTTGGTAGCGATTTTCCAGGGTTTTGCGAATCGACGCCGCGACCTGGAGTAAGGTGAATATTTGCTTTGACATCCCTTAAAATTAACGAATTACTTTGAGTTTCGAATTTGTAGAGCCCAAAAATAGTCCTATCTTTGCCGCCCTTACAATGCAACATGGGAGCTAAATTTTACGCAGGACGCGCCACCTTAGATTTGGGAAGCCGAATCGCTCATCATTACGGTTCCGTATTGGGAGAAGTGATTGTTACTACGTTTAGCGATGGGGAAATTCAACCGAGTTTTCACGATTCCGTGAGGGGGCAGGATGTATTCCTTATTCAATCCACCACCCCTCCGGCTGAAAATCTGATGGAGTTGTTGCTCATGATTGATGCTGCCCGAAGAGCCTCTGCACGCAAGATCATTGCCGTGATGCCCTATTATGGGTATGCGCGACAAGATCGAAAAGACCAGCCACGGGTGGCCATTGGTGCAAAATTGGTAGCAAATATGCTCATGGCTGCAGGTGCGGACAGAATTATTACGATGGACTTGCATGCCGATCAAATACAAGGGTTTTTTGAAGTACCTGTAGATCATTTGTTTGGATCCACCATCTTTATCCCTGAAATTGAAAGACTGAAGTTAGAAAACATGGTGATTGCCGCACCGGATGTAGGTGGAGCGAAGCGCGCAAACATGTACGCCAAGGTACTCAATTGTGGACTTGCCTTATGCCACAAAAACCGCAAAAAAGCAAATGAAATTGCGGAAATGACCGTAATCGGTGAAGTGGAGGGCAGAGATGTGATTATTATTGATGACATGTGCGACACCGCAGGAACACTCACGGCTTCAGCAGCTTTATTCATGGACAACGGAGCAGCATCGGTTCGTGCTTTTTGTACGCATGCCGTGTTATCTGGTCCGGCCTTCGAACGAGTGGAATCGTCCATGCTTACCGAATTGGTAGTTACCGATACCATTCCGCACGAACGAAAGTCGCCAAAAATTAGAACCATTTCCGTCGATCGGTACTTCGCTTCCGTTATTGATCGACTTCTAAAAAACGAATCCATTGGAGGCGATTATTACAAGTAACCAATTAAATAATATACAATGAAAACAGCACAGTTGAGCGGTTCGCTTCGCGCGGACGTAGGGAAAAAGGATGCTAGCGGACTTCGAAAAGAAGGTCTGGTTCCTTGCGTGCTTTATGGACAAGGGGAACAAACCCATTTTTCAGTAAAGCAAAATGCCATTGAAAAAATCGTTTTTTCACCCAATGTTTACCAAATTGAATTGGACATTGAAGGGAAGAAGGCGCGGGCTATTATCCGTGAATTGCAACAGCACCCGACGAAAGATACGGTACAGCACGTTGATTTTTTGGAATTAAGCGATACCAAGGAGGTGCGCGTAAAACTTCCGGTGCGTGTTGTGGGTTCGTCGAGAGGAGTCATGGCTGGGGGTAAATTGATGCAAGTGTTTAGAACCTTGAAATGTCAAGGACTTCCTTCCGCATTGCCTGATGACATTACCGTAGATATATCTCCGTTGCGCATTGGCCACTCGATTCGAATTTCCAACCTTGAGATTCCTGGGGTAAAAATTCTTGAACCAGCGAATGCCGTGGTGGTTTCGGTTAAAATGGCAAGAGGAGCCACTAAAGGTTCTGATGCTGACCCAGACGACGAGGAGTAATAAAATAACTTGTAAAACCGCTTCGGCGGTTTTTTTTATTTCCAATACCTTTGCGATAAAACAAGAACTCATGCAAATTCAAGAAATTTTAGATCGATTTGGAATTTCCGCGTCCAATTCGGGGGGGTATTTTGGCGCTCAAACCTCAAACGAGGTAACAGCCGAAGAAATAGTTTCATTATCTCCAGTGGATGGAAAGGTTATTGCCAGCGTGCGACCTGTAAACGAAAAGGGATACCACCAGATCATTGAAAAATCACAGGAAGCCTTCCATGCTTGGAGATTGGTTCCAGCCCCAAAACGCGGGGAGGTTGTTCGACAGTTAGCGGAACAATTACGCATTCACAAAGAAGCGCTTGGAACGTTGGTGTCTTATGAAATGGGAAAATCCCTTCAAGAAGGGCTAGGGGAGGTTCAAGAAATGATCGATATCTGCGATTTCGCTGTGGGCTTGTCGCGTCAATTGTACGGATTAACCATGCATTCAGAACGACTAGGGCACCGCATGTATGAACAATACCACCCTTTAGGTGTGGTAGGAATTATTTCAGCCTTTAATTTCCCAGTAGCCGTTTGGAACTGGAATTCAGCCCTTGCTTGGGTTTGCGGCGATGTATGTATTTGGAAACCCTCAGAAAAAACCCCCATTACCGCTTTGGCGTGCCAGTTTATTACCAACGAAGTATTTGTAAAAAACGGGGTTCCCGACGGGGTGTCGTCGTTAGTCATTGGCGGCCCTGAATTAGGAAAACTGATGGCGTCCGATGCGCGTGTACCTCTGGTATCTGCGACCGGATCAACCCGCATGGGGAAATCCGTGGGCGCAGCCGTAGGTGCTCGATTAGGAAGATCCCTGTTGGAATTAGGAGGAAACAACGCTATCATTATCACGCCGAGCGCCGATTTGAAAACGGTGGTGCCCGGGGCAGTATTCGGTGCTGTTGGAACCGCAGGGCAGCGCTGTACTTCAACCCGCCGCTTGATTATACATGCTTCGGTGTACGATAAAGTAAAAGAAGCTCTTCAAAAGGCCTACGCTCAACTGAGGATTGGAAACCCCTTAGATGCAACAAACCATGTAGGGCCGCTCATCGATCAACAAGCGGTAGCAGGATATCAGGAGGCGATCGCAAAAGCCATTCAACAAGGAGGTAAAATCGTCGTGGAAGGTGGGGTGCTTAGCGGTACTGAATATACCTCCGGATGTTACGTAAAGCCTTGCATCATTGAAGCAGAGAACTCATATGAAATCGTGCAACACGAAACTTTTGCACCCATTTTATATTTAATAAAATATCAAGGAGAGGTTCAAGAAGCTATTGCGCTTCAAAACGCAGTTCCTCAGGGCTTATCTTCAGCGATAATGACGAACAGCTTGAAAGAGTCCGAGGCCTTCTTATCGCATGCCGGTTCAGATTGTGGGATTGCCAATGTGAATATTGGAACCTCAGGAGCTGAAATTGGTGGCGCTTTTGGGGGAGAAAAAGAAACGGGAGGAGGTCGAGAGTCCGGTTCAGATGCTTGGAAAATCTACATGAGACGACAAACCAACACCATCAACTTTACGGATAGCCTACCTTTAGCCCAAGGGATTAAATTTGATTTGTAATATTTAGGGATTTCCAACACGGCTTCTTTATCTTTGTTAAAATTTCGTTCATGCAATTATTAACCGTTGGCAGTGTGGCGTTTGATGCGATTGAAACGCCTTTCGGAAAATCCGATAAAATCATTGGTGGGGCAGGTTCTTACATTACCCTTGCCGCTTCGTTTTTCAACCAACACCAAGGGTTGGTATCCGTCGTGGGAGAGGACTTCCCGCGTGATTTTTTGAATACATTATCGGCTAAAGGCATTGATGTATCCGGCGTTCAAATCCCCGAGGGTGGCAAAACATTTTTTTGGTCCGGACGCTACCACAACGACATGAATTCGAGGGATACTTTGATTACAGAATTAAATGTTCTTGGGACATTCGCTCCAGAAGTGCCTGTTCAATTTCAAAACGCCCCTTTTTTAATGCTTGGCAACTTAAGTCCAGAAGTGCAGCGGCAGGTGGTAGAGCAAATGGCTGGCCGGCCAAGGCTCATTGCTATGGACACTATGAATTTTTGGATGGATATTGCGTTGGAAGCATTGCATGAAACGTTAAAATTGGTGGATCTGCTTATTGTAAATGACGAAGAGGCACGGCAATTAACCGGCGAATATGCGTTGAAAACGGCGGCGGCTAAAATCCAAGCCATGGGCCCAAAAACTGTCATCATTAAAAAAGGGGAACACGGAGCCTTGTTGTTTCACGAGGGACAGATTTTTTCAGCACCCGCCATTCCTTTGGAAGAGGTGTACGATCCAACCGGGGCAGGGGATTCGTTCGCTGGAGGATTGATGGGCTATTTGTCCGCAAAAGGCCAAGTTTCCTTTGAAAACTTGAAAAATGCCGTGATTGCAGGCAGTGCAGTTGCCTCTTTTTGTGTGGAGAAATTTGGGACCCAACGGTTAGAAGAAATTAACTACAGCGACGTTGTGGCGCGCATGGCCATCTTACATCAATTAACGCACTTTGAATTTAGCGAGAATGGAACAGCTTAAGGAGTTACTGAGTCAGTTACAGGTTTTCGAAACGCGGGAAGATTTAATACCGAATGGGAAAGCCATTAATGACCTAAAGATTTTGTTTGAAGACACGCTTTTGGAAGAAGAACGCCTTCAACAAATTGCTGCACTTGAAGCCAGGGAGCGCGGTGAATCATTCGATTCTTTGGATTTTACGGAAGTAAAGCAAGCCTTTCTTGGCCTTTACAAAACCCTTCATGAGCAAAGAAAACAGCAACTCGTGCTCAAAGAAGCCTTGGAAAAGGAAAACTTGAAGCTCAAGAAAAACCTGATTGAAGACCTCAAAAAAATCATTGAATCGGAAGAGCACATCGGTTCCGCCTTTAATGCCTACAAAAGCATTCATGAAACTTGGAAAAAAGTAGGAGATATTCCGAGAGAATACCGAGATACCCTACAAAAGGAATATTCGCGGTTGATTGAAATCTTCTTCTATACCATGCGCATTTATCAAGAAATAAAGAGCCATGACTACAAGCGAAACCTCCAAAATAAACAACTCATCCTGCATAAACTCCAGCAGTTACGCAACGAGGAAGAGGATATTAAAACGGTAGAGCAGCAACTCCGTGTCCTTCAGGATGAATGGGAGGAAATTGGCCCCGTGCCAAATGAAGAATGGGAGGCGATTAAAGCCAAATATTGGGAAATTGTGCGCCAGATATACGACAAAATCAATGCGCATTATGAGGCCCAGCGGCAGGAATACGAAAAGAACATTGAAGCAAAAAAGGCCTTAGTGCAAGAGCTTCAGGGTATTTGCGACAAAGCAACAACGGCTAGCTCTTTTAAGGAGTGGGACGCCTTGGTGGAGCAGGTTAAAACGATCCAAGAAGCGTATAAAAAAGTAGGCCCGGGAGTCCGTAAAGAAAATGAAAGTCTTTGGAAGCAATTTCGTGCCGCCAACGATGCTTTTTTTGAGCTGAAAAAAAATAATGCTAAGGAACAACAAGCGCTTTTTTCGGAAAGAATCGAGGCTAAAAAGAACGTAATCACCGAAGCGGCCCAACTTAAAATCACCACCGATTGGAAAGAGGCCACACATCGCATCATTCAATTACAAAAACAATGGAAAACCTTAGGGAATACCGGTAGGGCAGAAAACAAACTCTGGTCCCAGTTTCGAGAAGCCTGCGATGCCTTTTTTGCCGCCAAGGATTCGGCCAATGCGGAGGCTGAAAAAGCCTTGGAGGTAAATTTCCAATTAAAACAAGCGGTTATTGAAAAAATCAAAACCTTTCAAGCAGAAGACAAAAGCGAAGGATTAACGCAACTTAAGGCCTTTTCTGCAGAATTTACTGCCATTGGACATGTTCCTATCGCGCAAAAAGATTCTATTTATAATGAATATAAAGCGGCCCTGGATCAAGCCTACGAAGGGTTAAAACTCAATCAAAAAGAACGAGAACATTACGATTTTAAGGCAAAAGTGGACCAAATCTTGACGTCCAACGACCGAGATAAGCAACTTCAACGGGAACGAATGGAACTGCGTAAGAATATCGAACGCCATGAGCAAGAAATCAACCGCATGGAAACGAATTTAGCTTTCTTTGCCCGATCGAAAGGAGCCGATGCCTTGAGACAAGAGGTTGCGGTTAAAGTTCAAGGAATCCAAGATCAAATAACCACCTTGAAACAACGGCTAAAAATGCTTCCGAATGAATAGAATTACCAATGCGTTTATTCTGGTCTTATTATTTCCACTCATGGCCTTGGTTATTTTCGTTGCATTTGATTTACCCTTGGGTATTTTTAGAACCACGGGTGCGCAACTTCCCCTTCGAAAAGAAATTATTATAGGAATTTCCCTAATGATAGCCGTATTATTCGTTAATCGAAGCGTGAAGCGATGGATGGCGCTTCATACCGTGTCGCAAAAGGACCGTTTTGTGTTTAATGTGCCTTTGTCGAAGGAGCGCAAGAAACGCATTGTAGCCTACGGCATGCTTGAATCTTTGGTTTATATGATTATAGGAATAGTCTTGGCGGTGCTTAGCCTGCAAGCCCTACCTGCCGCAATCCTTTTTCTTGTTTTTGGAATTGAAGGTGTTTTTTTTATTGTTCAAGGCAAGAACCGGTTTGCCATAGGGCTCAGCCGAAAAGCCATCATTGTGGCAGACCGCGAAGTATCGGTCATTTATTATACCGGACTTCGCAAGGTGAGCATTAGCCAACAGACCCTTTATTTCGATTATCTACAATCGCTGCAGTTGTGTTTTCCCATTGATGTGCTTCCGGAAGACCAACGGCAAACATTTACCGCCCGTTTGGAGGAGGTAGTAGACCCCAATAAAGTGTTGATTCAGAATCTTGGATCATGGAGGAAGTAAAAATTCTCATTGTCGAAGACGACGCATCCTTCGCTTCTCTTTTACAGAATCAATTGGCGATTTTAGGGTACAATCCTTACGATTTAGTGCATGTAGACAACTTAGCGGAAGCACAAGAAGTCAAAAGTGAGTTCGAACCGGACGTTATTTTGTTGGATTTGAACATTCGCGATTCCTTTGGCATTGAAACCTACGAAAAATTAAGTACGGTTTTCAGTGAAGCGCCTATTGTGGTCTTGTCCGGGATGGACGACCGAAATTTGGCCATGAGAATTGTTGCCCAAGGGGCACAAGATTACCTGTTGAAAAATGAGATCAACGGCGGAGCCTTGGATAAAACCATTAAATACGGGATGCTTCGCAAGACCTTCCAAGCACGCCTGTCCGATTCGGAACGAAAATACAAGGATTTGTTTTACAATTCCCCCTTGCCCATGCTGCAATTGGTGGCTTCAACCCATGAAATTAGTTTTGGTAATCAAGCCGCATTAGATTTATTCGAGGCCAAGGACCCTTTGGCCTTGATCGGCAGGAAACTTACCGATTTTTTGGAAGCAACGCCGACGAATTTAACCGACGATACCGCTGCCATGCAAGAAATCCACAACCTAACCACCTTGAACCATGATGTTCGTGCGGTAACTATTACTATAAAGGCCTTAACAGAGGTGAAAGATGCGGAGATTTGCCTTATTGTGGACAAGACCGCTGAACAGCTCTTTGAGCAGCGTAAATATGAAATCATTGCTCAAGCCGAAGAGGGAGAAAAGAAGAAAATTGCGCGAGAATTGCACGACGGAATTGGGCAGCAATTGGTCTTACTCAATTTATTGCTTCAAAATGTTCCGACCAACGAGGAAAATGAGGCATCGTTGGAAAATATTCGCCAGCTTTTACAAAGCTCAATTCAAGAACTTCGAGAATTGGCCTACAATTTACTTCCCCCGGCCTTGGACAAAGGTTTTCTAAATGCGTTAGAACGTTTTGCTTATCGGGTCAATGCTTTGGGAGGCGTGGTGTTCAACCTTAAAGTGAACAATCCAATTACGGAGGAATCTTTCGAGCATGTGGACCGATTCAACCTGTACCGTATTGTCCAAGAGGTGATCAATAATGCACTTAAACACGCGAAAGCTTCGGAAATCAACATGATTTTAAGCATGGAGGACACGAATTTGGTCATGCTCATTCAGGATAACGGTATCGGGTTCAATGCCCATGATATTAACGAAGGACTGGGCCTTCAAAATATAAAGTATCGAATGAAAATCACTGGAATTCGCGGTGGGATTTCCAGTGAACCCGGAAAAGGAGTTTCGGTGAAACTTATCCTAGCTTCGTGAATATCCTAGCCATTCGCCTCAGTGCCCTTGGGGATGTTTTACTCACCTTTCCCGTATTACAAGGGTTAAAAGAGAAACATCCTAAAGCGAAACTCTATATTCTTTGCAAGCCAGAACAAGTTCCCTTGCTTCGCCTTTTGCCCTTTGACGTGTACCCCATCGTTTATAAAGGTTCTGCATTTACGATGGCCAAAGAACTAAGAAGAATGCGTTTCAATCGGGTGGTGGATTTTCATAACAACCTGAGAACGTTTCTTTTACAACTTTTCATGCTGCGTTTTCAATGGCGCCGCGTCAAAAAAATGAATGGGATAAAATGGCGCATGACGGCCTTAAAGCAACAGCATCTTACGGTTTCCTCGATCGTTGAACGCTATGCGCTGGCAGCGAACATTGCTTTGCCTAAAGAAAGGCTTTCCTTAAATAGTAATCCACCCAGTGCTTCTGCCTTGCCAGTAAAGTATGTGGCTTGGGTTTTGGGGGCGAAATTTAAAACTAAACAGTTCCCCATAGCCAAAATTAAAGAAGCCCTTGCAGCCTGTTCGATGCCCGTAGTGCTGCTGGGGGGCAAAGAAGAGCAAGCGATTTCGGAGGAGATTCTGCATTCTTTTCCCAAAACCCTTAGCCTGGTTGGCAAAACCGACTTCTCCGAAGCAGCTTGGGTATTGAGCAATGCACAATTGGTGGTAACGAACGACACAGGTCTGATGCATTTAGCGGCCTTTTTTAATCGTCCGATGCTGATCATTTGGGGAAACACGGTGCCGGGTTTTGGTATGGGACCTTACGCGTGCACCCATGTGGAGCATTTTGAAGTCAGGGGCCTTTCATGTCGTCCCTGTTCAAAAATCGGGTATCCAACGTGCCCTAAGGGCCATTTTAATTGCATGCAACGTCAAGATACAGCGTTACTTGCCCGACGTATCAATGCGCTATTTCATCAAGAAACACCAGGATCTCCTGAATAGCGGAAGGGTCGAAGGTTATTTCGTTGCTCCCATATTCCATGGGGTTTCCCGTATTTGAGGGCTGAAATAAATGATTGAGCCGCGGGAGGCAAACGATCTTTTTAACCTTTCCTGGTCCAGGGTTACAATAGTTCGAAATAGCTTCCAAATTACGCTTAGCAGGAACTTGCAAGTCCACATCTCCGTTCAGGGCTAAATAGTGGCAAGTTATCTTTTTTAAATCTGCCATGGGTTCGTAGCCAAGGAAGAACAACATCCAAGGATTGGCATACGCAGAAAGGATTGCATCTATCCATGCTTCACGGTTGTTCACACCGATTTCTTGTAAGTCTTTTTTACGTAATTTTCTTGCATATTCTTGTAAAAAACTTCGAGCGTTTTCTTGAATTTCCTGATTGCTCGAGCTTAGAATGGCGAATAATTTCTCAGAAAATGCCTGCGTTTTTTTCACTTCTTTGGCACGTGCACCGTTTACTTCGGCAATGCGTTGTTGCTGATCCAATAAAAGTTCTGACCCCTTTATTCCTGGTCCAGCCAACGAAACAATCCCAAAGACTTCGGGATGTTTGGCCGCAACCATGTTGGCAATCATTCCTCCTTCACTGTGCCCCATTAAAATAATTTTTTGGGTGTCGATATACGATAAGGTCTTGACAAAATCGATCGCCGATTCAATGTCTGTTGCAAAGTCTTTAGAAGTTGAACCATCAAACACCCCCTCAGATAGTCCAGTTCCCCGGTCATCCATGCGCAAAACACCATAACCTGAACGCGTTAATCGGTCGGCTAAAACCAAGAACGGGCGATGACCAAGAATCTCTTCGTTTCGATCTTGAGGACCGCTTCCTGTAATTAAAATAACACAAGGAGTTTTGATCAATTGTTCTTGTTCAGGATGTGTCAGAGTACCCTTTAAATTAAAATTACCTTTGGGGTTATATATGGTTACTTCTTCCTGTAAATAAGGGATTGGTTCTTTAGGATCTTGCAGTTTTTTTGTTTTTTGCTCTGATATGCCTTGTTGATTAAAATCGAGGGAAGCCTTGAAGGTGCCTTGCTTGAAATCGCCCACAATTACCGATGAGTCGGATAGCGTTCCTTGATACGAAACTTGTAATTTATCGATGGTAAACGCCAATTTTTTTCCTGAAACTTCGAGGGTGTTTATGGGAATCCCAAAGGCCTTTTGATTTGGACTGTCTAAGGTTCCCGTCAACGCTCCTTGGCTCTCTTTTAGATGAAGTACAAGGGGTAATTCTTGCCCCTGTACCTTGAGTGTACCAAACCAATCCCCTTGGAATTGAGCAAAGAAGCAGGTTGGAAAAAGCAAGGTGAAAAGAAGACTAAACTTCATCTTCCAAGAATATTTTTCGGATTTCGGTCGCCTCAGAAGGTTTCATTTTTCCTGCAAGTATTAAATTGAGTTCCCTCCGCCGCAAAGCCCCATTAAATCGAGCGATTTCTTCTTCGGTTTCGGGAATAAGTTCCGGCACTTGAATCGGCCCACCATGTTGATCCACGGCCACAAAGGTGTAAATCGCTTCGTTGCACTTCACTTTCTGTCCCGTTACTTGGTCCTCCATAAATACATCCACAAAAATTTCCATACTGCTGCTAAAGGCCCGTGAAACTTTCGCTTCAAGCGTTACCAAAGAGGCCGCGGGAATCGGCATTTTAAATGAAACATTGTTGACCGATGCGGTGACAACCACCCGTTTACAATGGCGATGCGCCGCGACGCTCGCAATGATATCCATCCAGGCGAGCAATTGCCCTCCAAATAAATTACCTAGGGTGTTGGTGTCGTTCGGTAAGACCACGTGGGTGGTGATGGATAGCGATTCCGATGCTGTTTTGGCTTTCATGCAACAAAGATACGCCAATTCGCATTTCCTTGTAAAAGGATTTGAAGGGTTGTTTTTTAGTCGTATTTTAGCAAAAAAATTATCGCATGAAACGTATATTGATTGTACTCTTATCGCTGTCTTCGTTGGAGTGTTTTGCTCAAAAAAATCTTTTTGACCCCACGAATGCGCGAGAAGGGGAGGCTGTTGAATATTGCCACCAACACAAGAAAATGGCGGCTTTAATGCAAGACCCCGCGTACCTTCAACAGCGGATTTTGGATTCTTTGGACGAATTGCATTGCGCGGCTAAACCCATTGAGAAAGGCATCGTGTACAAAATTCCTGTGGTGTTTCATGTTTTACATAATAATGGTCCCGAGAACATTTCAGACAGCCAAATTTTAGACGCCTTGAGCATTTTAAACCGTGACTATCGATTGCTTAACCAAGACGCCAACAATGTGCAATCGGAGTTCCAAGGAATGCCAGCGGATATCGAAGTGGAGTTTTTATTAGCCACAAAAGCGCCTAATGGTCAGTGTTTTAAAGGAATCACACGCACCGTTTCCTCGGAAACAACGAATGGAGCCGATGGTACGGCACAGGTAAATGCTATTGTTTCAGGAAATGATGTTTACAACGGGGCATGGGCAGGTAATAAGTATTTGAATGTGTTTATCTGCGCCGATATTGGTGGAGCTGCTGGATATACCACCAACCCTTCTGGATTTTCTGCAAGCCAGATGACCAATGGCATTTGGGTGCTGCACGATTATGTAGGATCCATAGGAACAAGTTCCGTGAGCAGCAGCAGAACATTGACCCACGAAGTAGGCCACTGGTTGAATTTAAGCCATACTTGGGGTCCCAACAATAATCCTGGGAATGCTTCGAGCTGTTCCACCGATGACAACGTGCAGGATACCCCGAATTGCATTGGTGTACAAGCATGTATTTTAAGTTCTAATACCTGCAATTCCGATAATGCCTATTGGGGCTTTGATATCAAAGACAATGTGGAAAATTACATGGATTATTCATATTGCTCCAAAATGTTTACCCCAGGACAAAAAACGCGCATGAGAACGGCACTACAGAGCAACAACACCGGAAGAGCGAATGTAGTTTCTCAAGCCAACCTGACGGCGGTAGGCGCGGGAATTACCCCTTATTTGTGTAAAGCGGATTTTTCAGCTAATCGTACCACCCTTTGCGTTGGGGAACAAGTTCAATTTAGCGATGATTCTTACAATTCTGTAAGCAGTTGGTCTTGGAGTTTTTCGGGAGGAACGCCTGCGACTTCCTCGACGCAGAATCCGTTGGTCACCTACAATACCCCCGGTTTATACAGCGTAACACTCAATGCCAGCGACGGCGGAACCAATGATAGCGAAGTAAAAACCAATTACATTCGTGTGTTGTTGCCTCCTACCACCATTCCTTTTTACGAAGGATTTGAAAACTACAATTCATTAACCAATCTCATGAACTGGGAGGTGTACAATCCTGGAGCGAATAATGGCTATGCAATTGACAATACTACGAGTTTCAATGGTTCCAAATGCGCTACGGTTCAGAATTTTGGCCAGCCCTCGGGAAGTATAGATGAACTCATTTCCACCCCAATCGATTTATCAGGATTAACTGCTGGACAAACCGTTACGTTGAGTTTCCGTTATGCTTACCGAAAGAAATTGGCGGCCGATAACGAAGCCCTAAAGGTATTTATAACCGGCGATTGCGGTACTACTTGGGTGCAGCGTAAAACCCTTACGGGAAGTCAACTCGGAAGCCAAACGGTGGCAACCTCATGGAAACCGTCCTCCCAAGCAGATTGGGTGACCGTCCACATGACCAATGTGACAAGCACCTATTTCCAGCAGAATTTCAGGGCAAAATGGCGTTTTGAAGGCAATGGAGGAAACAATTTCTACTTAGACGACATCAATCTATACAGCGGTTCGCCTTCCAATACAATCGTTTTAGGTGCCGAAGCTTTGGCAGAAACCGTCAGTGGAATCCAGGTATTTCCAAACCCTGCTTCAGCAGAATTGAACCTTGAGTTTACCGCTTCAAAGGCCGAAAAAATGAACGTTGTACTGACCGATGCCAACGGAAAACAAGTACAATGGAATGAAATTCATTCCAATGCAGGAAAGAACCTCGTAATGCTTGATACACAATCCCTTGCCGCTGGAACCTATACCCTTATGCTTTCGGGCATTCAAGGGAAGATTACACGAAATTTCGTCAAACAGTAGTCAGGTATTTACGAAGCGTTTCAGTCAGACGCGCCCCCAATTTTTCAACTTGGTTAGCAGGGGTATCCTTCTTGAATGCATTCATGGTTGGATAATGATCCCTTATTTTTTCTAAGGATTTTGCCCCAACGCCCGGTATATTTTGAAATTCGGTAATGATAAAGGACGCGCTTCGTTGATTTCTGTGGTGGCTAATTCCGAAGCGGTGTGCTTCATTTCTTACATGTTGAAGCAACATGAGACCGGGATTAGAATGATCAAAAACTAACGGGTCGGATGTGCCGGGAAGGTATATCTCCTCCAAGCGCTTTGCCAAGCCAATAATTGGAATTTTTCCAGTAAGCTCTAACGCATCCAAAGCTTCTACGGCGGAGGAAAGCTGCCCTTTTCCACCATCGATAACGATGAGGTTAGGTAAGGGTTTTTCTTCTTTTAACAATCGTTGGTATCTGCGGGTAACAATTTCACGCATGCTGGCAAAATCATCCGGACCTTCGACCGTTTTCACATTGAAATGCCGGTAATCTTTACTGCTAGGACGCCCCGATTTGAAAACAACGCATGCAGCCACTGGAAAGGCCCCTTGGATGTTCGAGTTATCAAAGCATTCGATATGTATGGGGGCTTCCTTCAGGGACAACATGAATTGCAGGTTCGACATGCGTGCTTCAAAGTCGATGAGGTTGGTTTTTGCCGGAAGGAATTCTACAAAGTGTAAGTTCTTCATGGAAAACTCAAGTACTTTTACTTTGTCGCCTCTTAGAGGAGTATGAAATCGATACCCTTCGATGCTACTATTTATAGGGACGTTGGTTAAAATGGTTGTTTCATCGCTGTTGAAACGGAGTTTTAATTCATGCCATAGCACCATCGTTAATTCTTCCAGGGCTTCATCTTGTGGCAAAACTATTTTATCCGAGATGCTCAAATCAATCCGCCCTTCGCGAACCCAACAATAATTGTAGTAAAGCTTTTCCCCCACCAATTTACAGGTTAATACATCACAATGCATGGTGAGGTCGTTGACCATGGCGGATTTTGAATGAAAGGCATTTAAGGTTTCTATTTTCGATTTTAATGCATGGGCTTTTTCAAATTCCAAAGCTTGTGCGGCAGCGTCCATTTCTTTTCGAAATTGTTGGATTAAAGAGTAGGTTTTCCCTTTAAGCAAATACCGTATTTCTGCTATGTTCTTCTGGTAAGAGGCCATGAGCGAAAAGTTGATACAAGGACCCTCGCATCGTTTTAGATGGTATTCCAAGCATACCGAAAATCGTTGGCTTGCGATGTTGCGTTCGGTTAAATCTAAGGCACAGGTTCTAATGGGATATAATTCATGAATCAGGGTTAATAGGTTTTTATGCACATTGCCTTTTGGGAATGGGCCGTAATATTCTGCTTGCCCATTATTTCGGTTTCTTGTGCTATAAATCCTTGGAAAGGGTTCTTTGGTGAGGCAAATCCAGGGATAGGTTTTGTCGTCTTTTAGTAAGATATTATATCGAGGTTTATTTTCCTTGATCAAATTGTTTTCCAATAACAAGGCATCAAGTTCAGAGTCCACGAGCAAGGTTTCAATGAATGATATTTGTTTTACGAGAACCTTGGTTTTGTTATCGGGATGTTGTTTATGAAAGTAGCTGGCGATTCGTTTTTTGAGATTTTTGGCTTTTCCAACATACAATAAGGAACCGCTGGAATTATAGTATTTGTACACGCCCGGTTCTTCGGGAATTTTGGAAAGAAAACCTTCTTCATTACACGGGATTTGCATTACTACGAAAATACAAAATCAGTTGCACTCGCCTTTTACATTGCACAAAAAAAGGCCGCACAAGGCGGCCTTTAAATTATTTCGATAATGCCTAGTTTTTCACAAGGGTTTTCGTGATAACACCCATGGGAGTGTTGATTTTAACATGATACATCCCTTGAGCTATAGCCCCAAGCGATAGCTCGGATTTTTGATTGAATACTCCTGCGATGCTGATAACTTCTTTACCGAACAAATCATATACTTTGATGGAACGTGCTTCCAATGCTCCAAAATCTAGGGTAATCATATCGTTGGCAGGATTTGGATAGATATTTACTAATTCTGGAGAAAGTTCACTGATTCCTGAAGCAGCCGTTATGTTTACCTTGTAATCTTCGGTTTCTCCATAAACGGCGGTTCCGCATGGATCAATTGCTCCTGAACCTGAATAGGAAATTCGGGTTCGTAAATGCACCAATCCTGTTGTGGCAGTCATTGGCACCGTAAAATTAAACACATTGCTCCAACCCTGTGCTACTAAAACATAACCCACCTGTTCCCCTGCATCCGCAAAATCGTTGTCGTTGTTGTAATCAATCCACACGGCAACTTCATCGTTCGTATAGGCGGTATTGTTCGCTTGTCCAATTATTCCGGGAACAACAGTCGCGCTGTAGGCGGTTCCTTTGGATAAGGTGGTGGTAATGTTGGTATAATCCGCATACCCGCCAGCCGAACAAGCATTCGAATTATTGTTGATGGTATTTAACAGGAAACCTTTTATGTACTCGTCGCATGTATCTGAGGCCGCCGCACACGGGCCTGTATTTTGAACAACGGTAATGTAATTGGTTTTTATTTCGGAATCGCTACCTTGAGCGTTCGAGGCAAGCAAGGTTACCGTGTATTGACCTACGGTATTGAACGTTACTACCGGATTCTGTGAAGCAGCACTTGTGCCCCCCGTGTAAGCCCAACCGCTTCCGGAAATTGTCCAGCTCCATGAGGTAGGTACGCCCGTGGTCAAATCAGTAAATGCAACATTGTTTCCGACATTCACCGTTGTAGGAACGCCAACGAAATTAGCTACTGGAACGGCTGGCATTGCGCATGGATCTGAGGATCCGTTTTGCGTTAATGCACCTGTATTCGCAGGATCAAGGAAAGGCTTTAATCGGCGATTGTTTGCAGCACCATTCGAAGTCCAATGATAGGCTACTTTTCCATACGAATCCGGGGAAGTCTGGGCGTTGCAATAAGAACCTCCCCCAGTTAAGGTACCAATAATACGTCCAGCAGAATTATTGAATAGCGGCGATCCTGAGGACCCCCCTTCCGTTACACCGTAACCGTTAGCGTTGGAGCTCCAAACGATTCGCCAATGTGTGTTAGGGGTTGATCCGCCCCAAGTAGTTGATACGGTGCTCCCGTTGAACGTAGATATTTTTTTAATATCACCGGCAGGGTGGTGAATTCCGGTCCCCCCGGTAGTCACGGTATTGTTCGCGTCCCAGCCATTCCAATACGCGTTAAAGTTCGCTGATTTGAGCGTGTTGACAGTAGTGGCCTGATTCGCAGCAGTTCCCATTTGAAGCAAAAGAAAGTCAGAACCGGTGGTCCCTCCGCCATCACCTGCATCGGCCAATTTAATACACCCCGTAATAAAATTATTGGCAAGGGTTCCTACACTCGCTGGATTGTTGCAATTCGGAGACTCGTAGCGAAAATAAAACTTCCACTGATTGAAGTCGGCTGTTGAGCAGTTGACACCACAATGCAAGGCCGTCAAAAACAAGGGTTTGCAGTCATTGGCTAGGTTGTTTACCAACGATCCTGAACACCACCCCGCTTGGGCACCTTCCACCACGTAAACACGGGCTACGCCTCGTTTTTCCTCCTGCCAATTATTCCCTACCGGACTGCAGTTCACGTTCACTTCACAAACATCAGATTCGTTGATTTTAGCATTCGTGGGCTTGATGATGGAACGATATCCGTACATGATTCGATCGATGAATAATTCGGAGGGGGTGGTGTTTTTAGGTTCGGTAAGTTTCAACACCATTTCGTCTCCCGCACAAAGCGCTGCATTGTACATGAAATGAGATTGTACCTCAGCTGAAGTGATCACCGGGTGCAATAATACTCCTCCGTTATTTCGTATTTCTAGCGTTGTTCCGCCGTAAATCTTGAAGGTTTGAAACAAAAAGCTTAGAGCTTCTGCTCCGGCAGATTTAACCCGCAAACACCACTGATGATCCCCGTTTGCTAGGGTTGTCCATATGCCGCTGTTTTGGGGCGATAAATTGACGGTTCGTGCTACTCCGTTTCGATATAATAGACCTAAATCGTCCCGGGTTTTGTCCTCTTGGAGCAGTTGCTCCACATTGGGAGAAGGGACAACAAGGGTTGGGATATCCTTACCAAATACGGTTCGGTTCAAGATTTCTACCTGTCCGAACATAGGCAGTGCAAAGAGCGCCGCAAGAATAAAAGCAAACGTAGATTTTTTCATGAGGAGGGTTTTATATAATTTCACCCCAAATATACCTTTTTTGTAAATAAAGTATGGCAAAAATAGCGTTAGTAGAAGATGATTTTGTGCTTCGCGATTTTATTCAGTTAAACTTGTCGCTGGAGGGCTATGAGGTGGTGTGCTACGATAACGGTGCTTTGGCTTTGCAATCCATCGATCGACTAACAAAACAGGATTTAATCATTTTAGACAATATGCTTCCTGGGGTAACAGGTATCGATATTTGCAGAGAAATACGAAAAACATCGGAAGTTCCCATTCTATTTCTTTCCGCGAAATCGGACACACCCGATCGCATAGAAGGATTACGGGTTGGCGCCAACGATTATTTGGCTAAACCGTTTGATTTAGAAGAGCTTTTACTGCGCATTCAAACCTTGCTTCCCAAAATCCATGCACTGCATCGTATCGGTGAAATGTGGGTGGATTTGGAGAACCTGAGGGCAATGAACGCAGCAAAAGACGTTGTATACAATTTTTCTAGAAAGGAAATAAGCCTGTTAAAATTATTTCTTCAAAACGATGATAAAGTGCTTTCTCGGGAGGAAATTTTGGATAAAGTTTGGGGTGAAGATGTTTATCCCACCTCAAGAACTATCGATAACTTTGTGCTAACTTTTCGACGTGTTTTTGAAAAAGATCAAAAGGCACCTGCGTTCTTTCATGCGATACGAGGGGTAGGATATAAATTCAGCAATAAAGGATAGCATTATGTTTACAGGCATTGTGGAACACCAGGTACAACTCCAACAGATAACTAAGGAACAGTCCAATGTGCATTTTCGTTTTTTTACCGAATGGACCCAGGAGTTCCGTATCGACCAAAGCATCAGCCATAACGGTTGTTGTTTAACCGTGGTTGCAATCGATTTAGCGTCTTCCACCTATACGGTAACTGCCATTCAAGAAACCCTTGAAAAAACGACCTTGGGCACTTGGAAAATAGGGGATTATATCAATATTGAACGCAGTATGCGTCCCAACGACAGACTCGATGGCCACATGGTTCAAGGGCATGTGGATACCCGAGGAGTTTGCACTCAGGTAGAAGACCTGAATGGAAGCTGGAAGTTTCATTTTTCTTACGAAGCTGACGCATTAACCGTAGAAAAAGGATCCATAGCTGTGAATGGCGTAAGTCTTACTGTGGTAGATTCAGCACCCGGTTCGTTTAGTGTATGTATCATTCCCTATACGTTTGACAATACCCATTTCAAAACGCTACAAGCAGGGGATTTAGTGAATTTAGAATTTGATGTCGTGGGGAAATACGTGGCAAAATACCTGAGGCACTATGGAAATTAAAGCGGCACAACAGCTGGTGGACCAATGGATTCATGAAAAAGGGGTGAGGTATTTCGATCCTTTGACCAATTTGGCCATGTTGACGGAAGAAGTGGGTGAAGTAGCACGGATTATTGCCCGACGTTACGGCGAACAGAGTGAAAAAGAATCCGACAAGGGAAAAGATCTTGGAGATGAATTAGCCGATGTGCTTTTCGTGCTCCTTTGCATTGCTAATCAAACGGGTATTGATATGGAAACGGCGCTTCAAACCAACCTCGATAAAAAAAATAAGCGCGATGCCAACCGGCATTTGAACAATCCGAAACTTCGCTAATACTCCTAACCGCGTTTCATCCGAGGGTGCGCGTGCTGGTAGATCTGATGGAGCTGCGCAAAAGAATTGTGGGTATACACCTGGGTGGCGGCCAATGACGCATGACCTAAGAGCGCCTTTAATGTTTCAAGTCCCGCGCCGTTGTTTAGCATGTGGGTGGCAAAGGTGTGGCGCAATACGTGCGGACTTCGTTTGTCGAGGTGTGTTAGCGAACCCAATATCGTATGAATTTTACGGTAAACGAATAAAGAATACAGGGGCTTACCGTTGTTTAATATCAATAAACGGGTTGTTTTCGCCCTAGGTGCCCGCAAAATTAAATAGGCTTGAATTTTCGCATTCAATTCAGGCGCTATCGGGATTAAACGCTCTTTATTGCGCTTTCCCAGAACTTTTAAGTGGTTGCTTTGCACATCATGGATGCTAAGCCCAATTAGCTCGCTGAGACGCATTCCGGTTTGATAGAGCAATTCTACAAGAAGTTCGTCGCGTGTTCCTTCAAAATCATCGTTAAACATTGGCGCTAATCGAGGCGCAGCCAATTCTTGTTCTCGGGCAAAGGAAGGAAGGCGTTTTTCGATTTTTGGTCCCCGTAAACGGCTCAAGGGATTGTGTTCCGCTTTTCCTTCTTTAATGAGCCACTTATACAAAGTTCGAAGGGCAGCCATTTTACGGTTCACACTTTTATTGTTATAGCCTTCCTCGAGCAGTGTTACCATCCAACCGCGAATGAATACCGGTTTTAGGGCATTAAATTCGGAGAGATTGCTAAGGCCAGCAAAACGGATAAAGTGTTCTAAATCATGCGTGTATGCCGTCAGGGTATGTTCGGAGCAACGTTTTTCGAAGCGCAGGTATTCGTAGAAAGGTTCAAGCATAAAAAAAGGGGCTTAGCCCCTTAACGATATCTTGCGAACAAGGTTACCCTTGCTGGATTTGTACTTTTTGCTTGTAGGCTGCACGGATTATTTCCTGACGACGCGCCACGGAAGGCTTTTCGAATTCTTTACGATCGCGCAATTGTTTCATGACGTTCGTTTTTTCGAATTTCTTCTTGTACTTTTTCAACGCTTTCTCAATGTTCTCGCCTTCTTTAATCGGAATAATCAACATACCATTTTTTCTTTTGGAGTGCGAAGATACAAAGATCCTCAAAGACTACAAAATAATTATCGAACTAAATCGCGGGAAATGACAAGTTTTTGAATTTCAGAGGTGCCTTCTCCGATGGTAAGAAGTTTGGAATCCCGCAGGAATTTCTCCGCAGGATACTCGCGGGTGTACCCATAGCCTCCCATAATTTGCACCGCTTCGTTACCGCATTTTACCGCTACTTCTGAAGCAAAATATTTCGCATAGGCTCCTTCTCGGGTAACGCTGAGTTTGTTATTTTTACGATAGGCCGCTTGAAAGGTGAGCAATTCCGAGGCTTCGATTTCCGTGGCCATATCGGCCAATTTGAAGGCAATTGCCTGAAAACCGGCGATCGGCTGACCGAACTGTTCGCGTTCTTTGGCGTATTTAACCGAAGCTTCGAAGGCGCCTCGGGCGATACCACAACTGAGCGCCGCAATGGAAATTCGCCCTCCGTCTAAGACCTGCATCGCTTGACGAAAGCCTTGACCTATTTCGCCCAAAACGTTTTCCTGAGGAACACGCACGTTATCAAAGATGAGTTCAGCTGTTTCGCTGGCCCTAACCCCAAACTTGTCTTTGATTTTTACGGCTGAAAATCCAGGCATTCCTTTTTCGATTATGAAAGCCGTGATACCATTGCTGTCCAACAATTCTCCAGTACGCACTAACACCACGGCAAGATCCCCAGACAAACCGTGGGTAATCCAATTTTTGGCACCGTTGATCACCCAGTCGTTGCCGTCTTTTACGGCGGTGGTTTTCATGCGCATGGCATCAGAACCGGTATTGGGTTCTGTTAATCCCCATGCCCCAATGAATTCTCCGCTTGCTAACTTGGGCAAAAACCGCCGTTTCTGCTCTTCATTTCCATGATAATAAATGTGTCCGGTACAAAGGGAATTGTGCGCAGCAACGCTCAACCCAACGCCACCGCAAACTTTTCCGAGTTCTATGAGTGCGGTTACATATTCAAAATAACCGAACCCGGATCCGCCGTAAGATTCGGGAATGAAAATACCGAGTAAGCCCATTTCCCCCATACGCTTCATAGTCTCCACGGGGAAAATCTCGTCTTTATCCCAAGCCATCATGTGGGGACGAACTTCTTTTTCCGCAAAATCTCGCACCATTTGGGCGATCATTGCTTGATTTTCATTTTTATCAAAATTCATGGTTAAAGCGAATGGTTATTAATATTGGATTAAACTATTGATAGGAACTTGGTAAGATTCAAGGTTGTTTTTTCCGGGGAGTGAAGACAATTCTACAAGAAAATCAAACCCCGCCACGATGCCCTGGCATTTGGATATGAGCTCTGCCGCCGCCGCCGCAGAACCTCCTGTAGCCAACAAATCGTCGTGGATTAGAATTCGGTCACCTGCAGTAAGGGCATCCTGATGCATCTCAATAACGGAAGAACCATATTCCAAGTGGTATGCGTGCGAAATTTTGTCGTAAGGTAATTTTCCTTCCTTACGGATCATGATAAAGGGCACACCAAGCGCCATGGCTAAGGGAAAACCAAAAAGAAAACCCCGGCTTTCAATTCCAGCAACTCCTTGCAAGTCAGCATCTTCATATCGGATTCTGAGATGTTCAATTATTTCCTGGCAGATGAGCGGATTCAAGAGAAGCGTGGAAATGTCTTTAAAGACAATGCCTTTTTTTGGAAAGTCGTTAACATCGCGAATGCATTGTTTTACTTTTTCGGTAAGTTCCATACTACAAAGATACGTATGGAAGTATTTTATCAAAGGTTTCAGGGTTAATTAAATGTGAATCCAGCAACTCTTCAAGACTTCGATATCCGCCGAGTTGTTTTCGCATCTTAACAATGGAGTTTGCTTGAGCCCAATCGAGGTAGGGGTGTTTGGCTAATTCTTCTTTACTGGCTCGATTGATCGAAATTTTACGAATTTTGGGCTGACTAAAATCGAGGTGCTTGCAAAGAATCGTATAAATTTCTTCGTTCATTTTATAAACCTCCAACAATTGCTCCTTCGAGTGAAATCCTCCTAATGCTTGTTCATGTTTCATGACCATTTTGGCATAAAAAGGCCCAATACCGGGCAATGATACCAATTTTGTACTATCGATTTCATCCATCGAAATACGCACAATTGCTACTTGTTTTTCTGGAAATTTTGGCTTTTCATGAGGGGGGTACTTAGGTACTACTTCATAATAAGTAGAATCTTTTATGAGTTCGTAGAGTTCCTTGGGGATGATGAAAATCTTGCGTAAATCATCCTTTGATTTTAACGGAAAACGGCAAAATTTCAACACTGCCGAAGCTTGTTTTCGGGATAAACCTAAATACATCCATTCTTCAAGGGAATATCGGTTTGGATTAAAACGGGCCGGAGGTACTCGGTAGGTTTTACGGTGTTTCTTGGTGTTCGAATGTAGGGTGACGTGGCGCTCGAATTCCTTAATTTCTTTCATTTTTTCTTGCCGAATTGCTATGGTGGTAGGAGGAACAAGCGTTTTCGCGATTCGAGGAAGGTACACAATGAACAGCATCATTAGGGCCCAAAGGGCCATGCCAATCCGACTTTTGTTGGTGGTTTTGGGAAATTTCACGGCCCAATTAACGGAGCAAATGTTCCGTTATTGCCTGCGAATTGTGAACCAATAAATGGGCACCCCAAGGAACACAATGAAGAGCCCACTGAGCGTGTTAAGGGGACTGTGGCACACAAGAATCACGCAAATGCAAAGGGTAATTAAAAGATAGAGTAAGGGTAAAACAGGATACCCAAAGGCTAAATAGGGTCGGTGTGTTTTGGGTTCTTTTTTCCGGAGTATAAAAATTCCCGAAATGGTTAAAATATAAAAGAGCAAACTCGCGAAGGTACTGTAGGTTAACAAGTCCTCGTACTTACCTGAGAGGCAGAGAACGCTGGCCCATAAGCACTGAATCCATAAGGAGACCTCCGGTATGCCTTCACGGTTTAGTTTTCCTGCCTGCTTTAAAAACAATCCATCTTTCGACATGGCATGGTAAAGGCGCGAACCCGCTAAGATAAGCCCGTTATTGCACCCAAAGGTCGAAATCATGATTAACCCTGCCATAATTAAGGCACCGGGCTCTCCGAAGATAACTTGAGCTGCCGCTGCCCCCACACGGTTGCTTGGGGCATGCATGATAGCGGCGTTCGGGAGCAACATTAAGTAGGCCAGATTGGCTAAAATGTAAAGGATAGTTACCACCAGTGTCCCCAAAAATAAACTTCGAGGGATATTCTTTTGAGGATTTTGTATTTCCCCAGCAATGAACGTAACGTTGTTCCAAGCATCTGCCGAAAACAAGGAATTAATAATGGTAGCGCCTAATGCGCCAAAAAGTGCCCAGCCAACGAGAGGAGAAACATGTATGTTTCCCGACGGGGAAGAGGTTGTCTTGTAGGCATCCCAAGCGTGTACCATGTTCGCAGTAAAAATCTCGGTTTGTGTGCCAATATACAATCCGAGGAAAATGAGGGCGAATAGCGCGAGCAGTTTCGCAGAGGTAAAAACAAATTGAATCATTTTTCCGTTGCGCAATCCTTTTGAATTAGCATAGGTAAGCAAAACGATGGTGGCTATGGCAACAAGTTGGCCCCAGGAAACTTTTAGAAAACCGACATGGATGATGTCCAAATTCAGCGAGGGAATAAAAACTGCAGTGTACTTGGCAAATGCTACGGCAACGGCGGCAATTACGCCCGTTTGAATTACGGTAAAAACGGTCCAACCGTACAAAAAAGAAGGCAATCGTCCATAAGCCCGTTGAATGTATACGTACTGCCCACCGGCATTGGGCATCATTCCTGCCAATTCCCCATAACTCAAGGCGGCCAATACGGTAATCAATCCTGTTATTCCCCACAATACGAGCATCCAAGCCGGAGAGCCAATGTCGTTGAGCATGATTGACGAAACAATAAAAATCCCGGAACCAATCATGGAACCTGCCACCAAAAGGGTAGCATCAAGCAATCCCAACGATTTTTTAGGGGTATCGCCCATGGGCTGAATTGGAGTTTTAGAGGCTATTTATGCAAATGAGAATTCTTGCGACTGTAGGCAAAATAAATGATCAACCCGAGGGCCATCCATGCACCCGCCACTTTGAGCGTTTGAATATCTAAGGAGACAATCATTGCAGTACATACTAAAATACCAAGGATAGGAACTAAAGGAACCAAGGGCGTTTTGAATGGCCGAACAAACTCTGGGTTTTTTGCTCTCATTATCCAAACCCCGGCGCTCACTAAAATAAAGGCGAAGAGGGTGCCAAAGGAAGTAAGGTCACCCGCCACGCTTCCCGGCACAAAGGCAGCAAATAATCCCACGAATAAAAACAATATCCAGTTGGCTTTGTAAGGAGTTTTAAACTTAGGATGCAATTCGCCAAAAGCTTTGGGTAATAACCCATCGTTACTCATGGAGTAAAAAACGCGACTTTGCCCCATTAACATTACCAAGATTACACTTGAAAAGCCCGCCAAAATAGCAATGTTTACTCCGGTAGCCAACCATTCGTATCCTTTCATATAGGTACTAATGGTATAAGTTACGGAAGCTTCTTTTCCAAGCGCAGGATCGCCGAAATCAGCCCAAGGCGCTACCCCGGTAAGTACATGTCCAAAAAGAATATACAAAATGGTACACACGACCAATGAACCTAAAATTCCAATGGGCATATCCCGTTTTGGGTTTTTCGCCTCTTGAGCAGCAGTTGATACAGCATCAAACCCAATGAATGCGAAGAAAACAATTCCTGCGCCCCCCAGTACACCACCCCAGCCCCAGTCAAAAAACCCTTCGTGGCCTTTGATTCCCTCCGGAATTAAATACGGCGAATAATGCGCCGGGTTGATAAATTGCCAACCTATGGCAATAAATACCAATACTATCGCTACTTTGAGAAATACAATGATCGCATTAACAAACGCAGATTCTTTCGTTCCTCGAATGAGAAGTGCGGTTAGCATAAATAATATCAACAGCGCCGGAGCATTAATGATACCTGAGGCGCTTTGAACGGATTCGCTCAGCATGGGCAACTTATTTAACTGCGCAGTGGAAAGCACCAATTTTCCATGGTGAACGGATTTGGCTAAATCAGGAAACAACGCAGTAGCCTTTTGCATGGCATCTCCTGTAAGGTATTTTATACTTTCGAAGGGAGAGTGGCACCATTCATAAGGAATAGCGCCGCCGAAGAGGTTGTTGAGGTATTCACTCCAAGCGATTGAAACGGTAGCTGCACCCAACGCATATTCCATAACTAAGGCCCAACCAATTATCCATGCTACCAATTCACCCATGGTGACAAAAGAGTAGGCATAGGCACTCCCAGAAATTGGAATCATAGCGGCGAATTCTGCATAACATAGTCCTGCGAATGCGCATCCAATGGCTGCTACAACAAACGACAAGGTGACTCCGTTTCCTGACGCTTCCGCGGCAGCGGCTGCAGTTCTCACAAATAACCCAGCTCCGATTATTGCACCAACACCTAGCGCAACCAATTGGAATGCCCCAAGGGAACGTTTTAGTGATTTTTCTCCACCTTCCGCTTCAGCGAGCATTGCCGTTAAATCTTTTTTTCTCCAAATAGACATTCTAGTAATTTTATAGGAAGACAAATATATTATTTTAACCTGGATATTACCGGTTTATCATGGTATTCTACAAGAAATCAAGGGTTTGTTCGATGGTATGAGGGCAATACCCGAGTTCTGTTTTTGCCTTACCTAAATTAAAACCGGTTTTTGGAGGGCGCGCGGCGGCTTGGTTTAGGGTAATTGAATCTATTGGTTTAATGAGGTTTTCTGATACCCCTAAAAATTTCGCAACGCGAACTCCAATTTCATAAATGGAAAGCGTTTCTGGTCCCGACAAATGGAATATTCCCGTGGCTTGAAGCATTACGATGGATAGGCAGCCTTGGGCTAAGTCCTCGGCCCAAGTTGGCGCCCTAAAATGATCCGTGATGAGCGAAACTTCTTTTCCTTGGGAAAGTTCCTGAATTAACCATGAAAAGATATTGGATTTGTTAATCGCATGCCCTTTACCGTAAACAATAATGGTGCGTGCAATGGCCCAATGGGTATAGCTTGAGTTCAACATGGCTTGTTCAGCTAACCACTTCGATGTTCCATAGACGCTTAAGGGGTTCGGTGAGTCGGTTTCCGAATAATTTCCGAGAATGCCGTCGAAAACGAAGTCCGTAGATAGCAAGGTAAAATGAATCCTGTGTTTTTCGGCTAATTCGAATAATTGCACGCTAGCTATGTGGTTAATTTCGTGGCACAAGCTAGGATTCTGTTCACAGGCATCAACATGGGTCATCGCCGCTGTGTGAATGATGTGGGAGAAGGACTCTTCCTCGAGTAGCCACTTAACGCGTTCAAAATCGGTGATATCTAAGGTGCGATAGAAGGAATCAGGACATTCGGGATTTCTGTTGGGCCCGCTTGAAACGGCCATAAATTCAAGACCTCTAGCCAAGCATTCAAGCACTAACTTTTGTCCTAATAATCCATTTGAACCGGTAATTAAAAGCCTTAAAGTTCCCATACGGATTTCTTTGGTTGCGATTTACGTTGAAAATAATGTTGATGCTCTAATATCCAAGCCATAATTAGGTACAAAACCACCGGCGAACCTAAGCCAATGAACGAAAAGTAAATAAATCCTAACCGAACTTTGTAGGGATGGATTCCTAATTTTCTCGCTAACCATAGGCAAACGCCGTAAGATTGAAGCTCGAAGAAGAAAATAGTTTTTTGCAATAATCGCCTCACGTTGTCAGCATATGTTGGCCCATTTCACATGTCAAACAAGCCTTGTTACTGCAAAGTTCTTTATAAATTTCCATTATCGCTTGGCTTTCAAAGGCATTTTTTGGATTATTTCCAGTGGCCTTGAATTTACGCAGTACGGTGTTAGTTTCAGCGGGTAAGGATTGACTATATGCCTGCAACTCTTGGTTGTTTTGTGCATTCCATAGTAAGGGAACGAAACCGTTAAGCAGCAGTTGATGAATTTCAAAAAAAGTCATTCCTGAGTTTTGGAGGTGAGTCCAAAGCTGAAGCAATTTTTCATGGGAATATGTTGGTTCCTCGGTTGGGGTAAGCAGATCTCTGGCACGAACAACGCTTGCATGATAATGCTGTAGTTTTCGTTGACGGGAACTGAGCGTTAATGGAGGTAAAACACTGCTTTTATGGAGGATATATTGGGCGAGTAAAACGAATGCGGGACGTTCCTTTCTTTTGCGTTGGATGCGTTTTTCCCAAAAGGACATGATGGTATCCGCAGAAAAAGGGCGTTTAAAATGGGAGCAGGGAAGCACTGAAGCTGTTGGGTCCTTTAAAATGGTTAGCCATTGAACAACGGTAGCATCCACGATGAGGGTAGGTATTTCTTTTCCATGGTGGATTACGGGACGATCATTGGTAACAACTACGTGCAAAATAACATTGCTGTATTTCGCATCGAGATGGTGTTTGTGCTTATACCAATCCGATGAATTCCCATGAATTTCAACCGAACCGTGCCAGAGTATGCCATCCATTTCAATCGAGGCATTTAAAAAGTCTGGACCGGGATGATGTAAATTCCAAGTTCCTAAGGAGTGAATAGCAAGATGTTTTACCCCAGAGGCTTTTCCCTGAATAAGCCCTTTTTGCCAAGCCCACTGTAATACCTTTTCACGCACTACTAAAGATACAAAAAAAGCCGGGTTTACCCGGCTTTTAGATAAAAATTAGTTTTCGCTTATCGCGGAAGTGGATCCGTATATTTGAAATAATTAGGATCGGGAGTGCATGGAGCATTGTAGTCAAAAATTTTAGGTAAATCCGTTCCTGGCTGCATGACAATTTTAACCGTGGTTCGGCGGTTTAATTGATGCAATGCTTCAAACTTCACCTTATCTGCTTTGAATTGGTTGATGTAATCCTCGTTTAGTACTTGTTCTACTCCTTTATCATCGATGTACTTAGCGGGTTCACTTTCTCCTTTACCGAAAGGAATAACGCGACAAGCATTTTTAGGATCGACCCCAACCAAGTAATTGTACACGGCTTTAGCACGGTTTTCGGAAAGTGCTTGGTTGTGTATTTCGGTATCACGTGCATCGGTGTGCGAGTATAATTCAATGATAATATCGGGGTTGTCTTTGAGTAAATTCACCAAAAACTGAAGCGAATCGTTCGATTTAATCGTATTATCGTTAATGAAGGTCCACTTGTCTAATGCGTAGCGAATTTCAGGAGTACGAAGTTCAATGGGTATTAATTGGATTTCTACCACAAAACTTTTAGATTGTTCCAACACCCCTATCCCATCTGGACCTTTTGTTGTAATAGTTGCGGGTTTGACCATGGGAAAATACCGGGCTTTTGCTGCCTTGATTTCGTAATCAAATCCTCCGTTAATGTATCGTGGATGAGACTTGTCGCTTTTTCGGTCTGCCCATTTATCCGTAAAACCTTGTTTTGTTCCTTTTTTTCCGTCGTTCGTTAATCCTTCCCAAGATTGGCCACCTTTCTCCATAACCGTTACTTTAGCCCCTTCGATTTTTTTACCTTTATTTCCCATCTCATAAACCATTACTTGCAAGTCGTAGTTAACGGGAGGCGTAGTGAATGAATAAATGTCTGGAGAATAAGTGCGGTTCTTTGGGTTAGATCGCTCTGAGGTAAAGTACCCACTTTTCAAGTCTTTACGAATCGTTAAAGCATAGTCATTCGCGGGTGAATTTATGGGTTTATACATGTTTTCAGGTTTTCCCCAAGTTTTATCAGGGGAAGATTTTGACCCCTGAATTATCGATTTGAAAATATCCAAACCACCAATTCCGGGATGTCCATCGCTTGCAAAAAAGAACAAACTGTCATCTGATGATAAGGAAGGGAAAAGTTCATTGCCAGCAGTGTTGATGGTAGGCCCCATGTTGTAAACCGTGGTTGTGTCCCACATTTTAGACTTCTTATCGAATTTAATATACCAAAGGTCTTTTCCCCCTTGTCCACCGGGCATGTTTGAAGCGAAAATCAACATCATTCCGTCAGCAGTAATGCAAGGATGGCCCACTGAAACCTCTTCCGCGCTTTTAAACGTGGTATCTTGTGCCATTTTCTGAATTTGTTTTTTAATCGCTTCTTTCAAGTTGATTTCATGCACATTTTCCCATTCATCGCCGTTTTTGTCGGCCATCCAAAGTTCACAGCCTAAATTTTTCTTTGGTTGAGACGGACAGCGCGTAAAATACAAGGTTTTACCTTTTTTATCCATAATGGCCGTGCCTTCGTTGTCCTTGGTGTTGATAATGTTGTTGTTATCGACGCTTTTAGCGCTCACAAAATCTCCTTTTGCATCAAAATCTGCTACCCATATGTCCATGAATTTTTCACCGGTAATTGGGTCTCTTTGGGGATTAATCACTCCTTCGCGTTGGGTGCCGAAATAAATTTGAGCTTCTTTCTTTTCAGAGATAAAAGGAGCCATGTCAAATTCCTTGGCATTCAATTTATCTTCAGCCTTCACGTCATATTTAGATTCTTTATCATGCACATCGGCTTGCTCAGAGCAGGTACTAATTAAACCTTCGATGTTGATAGTAGATTCTTTACCTCGCTTATTTTTATAGTTGGTATAGCTTTCTTTTGCTTTTTTTAATTCACCATTCATCCGTAGCATTTCACCATGGTAATAGTACACCTTGGGTTCAACATCGTAGTACTTTAACTCGATGCTCGAACCGTACCATTGAGCGGCCTTATCGTATTGTTCCATTTTTCGGTAACAGTCCGCGAGTTTATAGGCCATAGAACCTTTTTCTGTAATCGATTTACCTTTGTTGGTCATCTTATTGTAGGCGGCTTCCAACTTGGGCATGGCTTCAAAATACTTACCTGATTCATACAGCTTGAGCGCTTCTGCAATATATTTTGGTTGGTTGGTTTGTGCAAAAGCCAAGGAACAAAAAGTAACTAAAGCGGCAAGGGTAAAAAGTTGCTTCATACAATAGATTTAATTAAAACTTGCAATCTCGAGCAAAAATAGGAAAACAATCATTAATTTCCAAAAGACGTATTACCCCAAAATGTCAAAACGTCATTAAATTCGTTTGGCAAATCGGATTCAAAGAGCATTTTTTCCGAAGTAAAAGGGTGAACGAACCCCAAAGTTTTCGCATGTAAAGCTTGGCCTGGCAATAGGGATAATGCGCTTTCAATTCTTTTTTTTTGAACTCCCGATAAGGTGTTTTTTAATACTTTATTTCCACCATATTCTGGGTCGTTAAAGAGGGGATGACCTATCGACTGCATGTGAACACGAATTTGGTGGGTACGCCCTGTTTCCAATTGACATTCAACCAAGGTTACCAAGCCATAATTTATAAGGGGTTTATAATGCGTCACCGCCGGTTTTCCTTCTTCCTCCGAGGTGAAAACGGTCATTATTTTACGGTTTTTTAGGGATCGGCCCATCGGTTTGCGTACGGTTCCCGATTCCCGGATATCTCCCCAAACTAAGGCGTAATAAATTCGTTGGGTGCTCTTTTCAAAGAATTGTTTTGCGAGATGAGTCAAAGCATCCTCCGTTTTCGCAACCACCAGCAAACCGGAGGTGTTCTTGTCAATACGATGCACCAACCCGGGTCTTCCATAAAAATTGTTCGGCAGGGAAGGTAATTGTTCAAAATGAAATACCAAGCCGTTCACCAACGTTCCTGAATAGTTTCCATACCCCGGATGAACCACCAAGCCACTCGGTTTATTGACCACCAAAAGGTGATCGTCTTCGTAAATGATGCATAACCCCAAATCTTGAGGAATTAATTTCAGCTCCCGAAGGGGGTAAGGCATAACGATCGAAATTTCATCGAAAGGCTTTATGCGATAATTCGGTTTGACCGCCTTTTTATTCACCAGAATATTTCCATTCCTGGCAGCCACTTGTATTCGATTTCGGGACGTTTTAGGAAGACGATCCAATAAATACTTATCGATGCGCAACATGTGTTGTCCTGGATCTACATGGAATCGATGGTGCTCAAATAAATCCTCTTCCCCATCGTCGGGAACGAGATCCACCTCATTCACTTCGAAGAAATTTTAGGGGAGCATGGGAATGTACCTTCGAGCGAATGAAATAATATCCCGGGGATAATTCGGTACACGGAAGGATCGCATCATCTATTTCGAGCGCAATTTTTCCAGTGACAGAATAAATAACATACCCTGCTTCGTCGGAAAAAGGGCTAACAATGAGCGCATCGTTCGCGGAAGGATTGGGAAATACGGTATAGGAGCTAAGAGGCTTCAAGGCTGGCTCCGAAAGAACGGCATCTAAGGCGGTAGAAAAAATGGGGCGAAGCATCGGAGAACCCGTAAAGAGTGGGTTTTGCCAACTTCCCCCAAAGTTGACGCTGTAGAAAATTTCATTCGAGTGGTCAATGTTTCGATCCAGACCTAAATTATAGCGAACGGCATCTACTTGTTTCCAACCCACAAAAAAGGAGGAATTCACCGGGACTTTTTGCCCGCCTGAAAAATAGTAGGGGTTAAAATTGTTTAACCCTTGATTGTAAGTCGGTTGGCGCGGCGAAAAAACGTCGTCTTGGTAAAGAATATCGCCTGGAATTCCATTGTTGTCCTCCCATACGGTTAAATAGAACAATTTATTCGACACATCTACTACCGAAGGAACGAAATGCAGGTAAACCCCTAATAAAGAATCCGCCTCGTAAGCGTTGAAATGGACCGCCAACATGGACTGCGTTCCGGTGGGACCAAAAGCGGCTTCCGCAGAACCGTCATCGTAGCTGTAATAATTGTAAAATCCTTGCGTGAAACTAGCCGTATCGTTGGATACTAAGTTGGGAAACTGGGCCGAAACGGTTGTTTTAACCGTAAAGGTTTGATAATCCCCCGCTAACGATTTATTGAACTCATAGCCCGTGGATAAGTCATGAAAGGATGTATAATAGGTGCTTGGATTGTAATTAATATTTCCTTCAGCAAGCAAAAATCCGGGAAGACTGAAAGTTCCTTGAAACGCTCCATTTTGACGGATTTCAATCTGCCCATTTTGATAATTTTCCGCAGCGTTACTACCGTTGTAAACCATCACTTGAAGGCCGTTTTCCATCACATTTCCTAGGGTGTTTCGGTAATGATCCCACGGAACAGACGTATACTTTTCCAGAAGCGAAGCAACGGGGTAACACAGGGCAAAATCTTTAAAGAGCGTGTCATTATGCGATGAAAACGCCCTTAGATGCACATAGTCGATGTGAAAGTGATCTAAAGAGCCACTAAGACCTCCATAATTTTTAAACCGGAATCGAAATCCATTGGTTATAAACGCAGCTTGAGTAAGTGGAATATGAACCGCTCGAAAGGCATGAACGGCAGTTCCACCGACGCCCCAGATATGAAACCATTGGTCGAGTCCTGAAGCATAAAACTCTAAAACCAAGGAATCCCCGGCTTCTGGAATATCCCCCAATCCCTCGGGTTGATACAGAAAACTCAGATAGAGGGAATCCGATGCAGAAAAACCGGTTAAGTCGATGGGCTTTGTTGTAAGCCGATCTCCGTAGTTGGTTACCGAAGTGCCGAATTGATAAGGATAGCCATTTTGATCCAAACCATCCAACGTGGCTACTCCCAGCGACCTGGGATTTAATCCGTAACGGTCGTTTCTCAGGGCCATTCGGTCGGCCCAAAGCTTGGAAGTATCTGAAATAGTTTGAAAAAAAACCTTGGCGGAATCTTGAAAATAAATGGGATTCACGATCCAAACTGTATCGCTAACATCTGGAATTCCCACGGTGTCGTAGATGAAATATGGGGGGTAGGCTGTAATGGGTGAAGCAATCGGTGGATAAACGGTTAAATTGTTTTCAAGCAATGCAATCGATGGAAAATGGACGTCGGTAAAGGTTCCTGTCGCAATGTCATAAGTTCTTCGAAAGGTCACTTGATTGGTGTATTGAATTCCATTGGACAAAGGAAGGTTATTCGATGGGTTTATTAAGCGATAATATTGCTGAAAGTTTATTCCCGGGGCATTATAATTTCCCTGAAACACCTGAAATTTATTCGTTGAAAAATCATCGAAAAAGGGAAGGTTCAACGTATCACTGGAAAAAATAAACGTGCTATCGATGGATTGAGATTTGATCGTTTGGACAGGTTTCTTCAGGCCCATTATGGGGTCGAGCCCAAACGAAGTATTTTCTACCGAAAGTTCGTTTTGACCATAGATTTGTCCAAAAAAGGCAATCATCGCTATAACGTAAATTCGGTTTATCATTGATTTTCGTTTTCAATATACCCGTTGAAATCCTTCTTTAAGTGAATGGTAAACGGAGTGGATTTAGGAACGGTTTGCCCTTCAACAAACTCTGGACTTTGAATAATTACCTTGGAGGCTAAGGTGTCTTCAGAGGTAAGACAATCGGAACAAAGAAATGCAACAGGAACTCCCAAGGTGTCCAAGATTGATTTCGCATCGGAATACTGCATTCCGAAGAGGTTTGGAATAGCCACGGGTTCTCCTTGATCGTTCTCCCCAACAATCAACGTTATGGTAGATCCAACAGGAATCATTTTGCCTTTCATGATAGACCGCCCTTTGAATAAAACATCGAGCACGGATCCATTGGCCTCATTGGTGGGCTTGTAACGAATAGAAATCAAAAATCCACGCTGTTTCAAGCTTCTTTCAGCAAAACGTATTTGACGGTTTATCAGGTCGGGCATTTCGCGAAGCTCGCTGCTTTTACTCACTTGGAGGGAAATAGTTCTTCCTGATTTCACAAACAGCAACGAACGAGATGTGGCCCCTGGACTTTGACTTACAATGGTTCCTGGGACTTTGCTGGGATCATAAACCGAATCTATTATTTGGTACTCGAGGCCTAAATCTTCCAGAAGTAATTTTCCTTGCTCCGAACTTTTCCCGATTAAATTTGGAACCTCGATGCGCTCTCCGTGGTGCGTAGAAATCCTCAAGTAGATCATCATTACAAAAACTATGACCAGATAAAACAAGACTACAAGTCCTACCTGCTTCAGAAAATAGCGTGAAACTACAAAAGCCTTAATTTGTGCAAAAAGGATCTTCATTATATCAAAGATACATATTAAAAATTAGGACTGAAGGGCTGATTTTCAAAGAAGTTTTCGATATGCTGTACCGCATCTTCCACCGTATCAACCACCGCAAATAACGCGAGGTCTTCGGGCGAAATATTGTGTTCCTTGTGCAACATGATCTCGTTGATCCAATCTAACAATCCTTTCCAGTAATCGCTTCCAAACAAAACTACGGGCCTTCGTCGGATTTTCTTCGTTTGAATCAAGGTCATTGCTTCGAAAAATTCATCCAAGGTGCCAAATCCTCCAGGCATAATGATAAAAGCTTGGGAGTATTTTACGAATACCACCTTTCGCACGAAGAAATAATCAAAGGACAAATTATGCTGAGGATCAATATACGGATTATGGTTTTGTTCAAAAGGCAGTTCAATATTCAGCCCAACAGATGCCCCTTTTCCTTGCTGAGCTCCTTTGTTGGCTGCCTCCATAATGCCAGGACCCCCACCGCTGATGATGCCATAGCCCTTAAGCGCCAGCAGTTCAGCAAGCGCCACACTTTCCCGGTAATAGGGGTTATCTTCCCGGGTTCGAGCGGAGCCGAAGATCGTAACGCAAGGACCGATCTTGGCCATACGGTCGTACGCGTCGACAAATTCCGACATAATTTTGAATATAGACCAACTATCGTTGCTTTTTATATCGTTCCAATCCTTGCGATTTTCCATGGTTTTTTTTACAAAAGTATTATTTGCTCATGAATACCTCGCGCTTATTTTGTTAATTCCTAAATTCGAAGCATGCGTTTCCTTATAGTAGGTGTTATTTTTTTCGGATTTCAAAGTAAGGGCTTCGCGCACGACACCTTGAAAATACGTAAATTCAGTACCCATGCCGCCCTGATTAGCTCGGGTGGAGGGTCGTTAATTGCCCTTCAAAGTGTTTGGTATAAACCCTATCAAACCGTCGGTTTTCATTGGTTTAACGATGGGTCCAATTGGATGCAAATGGACAAATTTGGTCACGGTTTTACGGCGTATTCCATGAGTAAATCAATTAATAGCGCGCACCGGTGGGCCTCAGGAAAACAGCAAGTTTGGGTGGGACCAACCTACGCTTTTACTTATCTACTGACCTTAGAAATCATGGACGGATACAGTTCGGGATGGGGTTTTTCGATCCCTGATGTCTTGGCGAATTCTTTGGGGGCAAGTTTTTTTATGGTCCAGGAAGCCCTTTGGAAGCGCCAAGTGATTCAACCAAAGTTCTCTTTTTGTAAAAGCCCTTATGCCGCATTGCGTCCCAACATTCTAGGCTCCAGCTTTCCACAGCAACTGCTAAAAGATTACAACGGTCAAACCTATTGGTTTTCTATTCCGCTGCGCTCGTTGGTAAAACTGCCCAACTACTTGGATTTTGTTTGTGTTAGCTTAGGCTATGGATGCGATGCTAAATTGGTGGGATATCAGGATGCTTGGCAAGGTTTTGTAGCTCGCCGGCAATATTATTTTTCGTTGGATATCGATTGTTCGAACCTGTTTCCTAAAAGACCTATTTTGAACAAGGTTTTTTCCAGCATCAATTACCTTAAATTTCCCTTTCCTTCCTTGGAGTTTTCTTCCAATAAAACACGGTTTCATTGGATTGGATTTTAAAGAAAAGGCTCCCGAAGGAGCCTTTCATCATAACCTTGAGAAGCCACTTATTGCTTCACTACTTTCTCAATATGGGTTAAGTTGTTCAAGACAATTCTAAACGTATATACCCCTGTACTTAAGTTACTGAGGTCGAATTGTTGAC